>Ga0209367_1004130_pt1 | contig 19972 bp, 13 predicted proteins | sample WorMetLIZISLAND2_FD_187412 | JGI IMG/M metagenome (GOLD analysis project Ga0209367, IMG submission 187412) | Marine gutless worms symbiont microbial communities from Max Planck institute for Marine Microbiology, Germany - Olavius geniculatus... ...
TCGGAACAATCTGATCTTCACCTCCGTTGAGCACTTGTGGAATTTACGTATTAGCATATTGACTCTAGTATACATACAACGTATCTCACGAGCTATATCAGTGTCATCCTTATGTTGGTTAGAAATAATATGTCCCAAATACCGGAATTCTGACACAAACTGCAATGGCTGGCCACATAAGACAAAGTTAGGGAAAATATCCGATACAATTCTAGACTTATTACATGGTGCAAAAACCATACATACAGTTTTCTTAGTGTTGCAAGTTAAATCAAGTTGTATACACCAAGCTTCTAAAACAGAGATAAAATGTTGTAAAGCACGCCAGGAGGGAGCAAGAAGAACGATATCGTCAGCATATGCAAGGATGTTGATTATAGTATCAGCAACAGTACAGCCAACACGGCTATTAGACACAGCAAGCAGCACCGGCCTAATGTATCTTGTAAACAGGTATGGAGACAGAACTCCACCTTGTTTGGTGCCATTGGCAATGTAAAAAGTGCTAGATCTAGAATTTATCCATATTATAGATGCCTCTTGGTTACAATACCAGTAAGCTAACAGCTCAACCAAAATACAGTCAACACCATCATCCAACAGCTGATTAAATAGCTTCCAGTAATTGACATAATCGAAAGCTTTGGAGAAATCAACAAATGATACAAAAACATGACTACCTCTGGTAACAAAATAATCAACAGTATGCCTGAACACACCAGCACATAAAGTCGTAGAATGTCCGGCTTTAAAACCAAACTGATAGTTATCACAGTCAGCAAGTGACGTCATAAAGGGCAATAATAACTTTTCAAGTATCTTAGTATCAGCATTGGAAATAGCAATAGCACGATAATTGTTTATATCAGTTAAGTCACCTCCTTTATTTTTGATAACAGGAGTAATAACTAACTCCATGAAACTGGCAGGCAGAAAACGATGTCTGACACAAAAGGTGAAAAATAAGCTCAAATGTACCAGTAGTTTACTATGAGCATATATAAACGATTCCATGGCAAGGCCATTAGGTCCAGCACTTTTAGACTTCTTCTGACAACCAATAACACTAGCTACATCCTCCACAATAAAGCAAACTGTACTCAGTCTGTTACTGTTTTTCACATCGAGCAATTTCTGTTGAAACTTACTACGAGCTCCACAATCAGGTATCAAATTATACAGCTTTTCAAAATGATTCTTCCACATACAACATATATCCTTTTCACCAACAGAATCGCCAATCTTATTTACAAACCTAGTTGCTTTAACATTGGCAGTCTTAGCCACATTTTGCCAAAATTTCCGCAGATCAGCATCAAAATAACTACGTGCACATGCATCAGCTTGTACCTGCTCCTTATGCCTCTGACAGTAACGTAAGGCCAGTTTAAAAGTAGCTCTAGTTCTATACATCTGCTCATAGATCAAACCAGTTCTGGGTTTACCAGCATCTATCCAAATCAAAAAGGCTTCCCGTGCAGCATCATGCTTATCCTCTACATAGTCATGCCAACCTGGAACGGTATGTTCACAATTCACATGTTTGGTCAGGAGGATAGCATCATAAGTGGACTTTTCATACAACGTATAATGTCATCATAATAGTCAGCTAAAGCATGTTTATGTTGTAAATCATCACACTCACCACTGCAGGACAACAAGCAGTGAGGAATATCAACTTTAGCCAGCGACTCAGCTAAGAGAAGCTGATATCTACCAACATCACTAGAACTAGCTTTAGACCAATTTAGAGATTTACCAGCATATCTAGCTGCATTGTTTGCAGTACACATAACATCAGAGACAAACGACTCAAAACAAGCCAACAAAGGCCTATGATCAGAACAAAGATTGCCATACAGTACTTTAATGTCATTTATATAATTCAGCAATTATTTACTACACACAATGTGATCAATCCATGACATATGTAAGCCATCATCACTGACATAGGTAAAGGCATCAGTATGCTTTAGAATATCAGCACAGACAAGATCACAATCATACATAAACGTCGTGAATAAATCATTAAACCTGGAGCCATGCTTACAGTTAAAGTCACCCATAGCTACGAGATAAACGCAGTCAGAATCATTGAAGATAGCATTCATCTTAGTACATATATTGATGTATTCATCATAAGAAGCATCATCATTAGCATCATATGGCATATAAACATTAAATATGAGTGCTGGACCCACACAAGTATTAATCTTTACACAACATAGCCGCGCTTCATTAGTAGCAATAATGGAGATCAATTTGGCAAACTGCTTCCCATATAAGATGGCAGTACCACCATATGGTCTACCATTTAGAATATCTGAGCCAATGTCGACAGCAGACAGACCGAAAGCTAGAAAAGCATCATTGATATCAGACAGAAAACCAAAATCAAAAGGCAGCAACCAATGCTCTTGTAACAGTACAATATCGTGCATACTACACAGGTTACAGACATCAGTCAAACTGTTTTTAACCGATCTGCAATTGAAAGAGCATATTCTAAGATCTGTTAGGTTCTCCATTCTTCTTTATGAAATATCTGCGCACCAGAACGCCTTTGGGCCATGATTCTGTCGACATTAGCACATCAATAGATTTGTCAAATACATCACAATTTACGGTAACAGAGACATGATACGAAGCATAAGACGAGTGTTTGGAAGTCAGTTGTTTACACTCAACCTTGAACAGTGACGCATCAACAGAGCTCTGCTGAAGGATCTCGGATGTAGCAGTGATCACGTCAGGCTCAGCAGTGTCCGGACTCAATCGTGACAAAAACACATTGACTGACTTGCGAGTAGTGACTGTTTTAATTTTGCTGTCAGGCTTGGTACCAATCAGCACCTTGGCTCGAGAGACAGGTCTTGGTCGATTCTTCAGGGCACCAGAGTTCACTGCCGACTGTACTATCTCAGCAGTAGATGGAGGAGTATCAGCCGCCTTCAGCTGATTTCCAACACGGTCATGTTCAGTAACTTGCAAGACTGGAGATGAACTACCACGAATAGATCGGATGGATTCTCGTAAATCATTTATTTCTGCGCGCGGCCGCGTCAGTGTGGCCGTATTTTGCTGGAGCGCAATTTGATGCAGCTGTCTGTGTTGCAGTGTTCGCTGTTCATGTGACCCGACCATCATGCAGATCAATTATTTGCTCGAAGTACACTCGAGCTAAATATACAACACATCATGCGACAAAATCAATTCAAAGCCGTGTTATACAATGTTTACGTGCACACAATGATATGAGTCTTACGGATCTAATTTTAATTGATAGGCGGTCTCGGACAGAGGCACAAATTCGATAGAGTTCATGTAGCACGCGCATATGTAAAAGCGTAATTTTGAGTGATGTTGTTTAAGTGCGCAAAAGTAAAAGTTTAAGGTAAAATGTAGGCTTAAAAACGTTCGTCGATCGCCTACGTTCGTTACTCATAATCTAGTGCAGCTCACTGCAACACCGTAACCGAAACTTAACTTGGAACAGCATGCGATGTAGGCTTCTGTTAGTGGCCTTGCCTACGGCAGTGCCTCCGTGATCAGTGTTATTTTTGGACGCCATGAAAATTTCTGAGATACTGCAAAAGTATACATAATATTGTAACTCGATGCAAAAATATTTTTCATAAGAGCGATATAAAATAAACCCACATTTTCTCCTTTTGGTTCTAGTGCACTAGTTTTAGATAGATGTAGCCTAGGATTTTAAGTGAATTCAAGTAACCCACAACATATTCTTCTAAAAGAATAATGCAAAAATACATGTGTGCCATGGCACGTATTTTAAGAGCGTCATATGTCCATCAGGATAAAACTTTTCCTTGACCGTTTCCACACGGTTTTTAATATTTTTGGGCTTTATATATATGTAGCCCTGGCCAATTAGGCCATATTGGCACTTACTTGTGCCAGTGCTCCCTGGCACCACAAATTTCTCAATGTGACGCCCCTAAAATAAATTTTTAAACTTATTAACCTGCTTATGGGAGTGTAAATTTTGTTACAAAACTTTATTCAAAACGCCATTCCCGTACAAACTTACTTACAGTCGAACCAGGTCATGGCGGACAGACTCAATAAACAAATTAATTCATGCTATATATTTTTATAGTGAGAGTTTAAAAATTATACACATATGCACATTGCTGCCTTCTGATTGGTCAGCTTTATTTGTACTTATCTCACCATACACTCGTTCGTCTCATAGTTCAATATATTCATAATTACTTCACACCAGGCTATTCATTGGCTGCCATTCCCAGCCAGCCTTAAACTCTATCGCATTGTTCTGTGTGTTCTTCAGCTCTATAGCAAGAAACACTGACAAAAATAATTAATTTAACTTCGTGTCGCCCACTCTGCACATAGTGATGGCATATCCGATTTATTTTAGTCTGCCATTATAGTAGACTTCGGGCGACCGGACGACTTAGGTATTCAATACTGTAGGCCTACGCATATTAACATACTGCATACTTCATTACACATTGTATATACGTTTCACCACGTATTTTCACGTTAAACATGCACACACTGCCTTCTTAGGCCTGTTTTTGACTGCCTGACTAATGAAATTGCTCTCATTAACTCTGTCCGCCACGACGATGAGATTTTATTAATGATCAGAACGATACACTCACGTTAGTTGACGTTCACTGTACTTATCTGCGACAAGTCTGTGGTCGCGTCAATGTGGATTTCTGTTGAACCTCCCTCCGCTCTACTATTCAATCAAAGCGAGTATTAGTATCTATAGGACTATGTGTACATAGAATGAATACTATTTGTACACTTGATAATTCATTAGGCATTTAGAGGCCTTTGTTCGGTTACTCTCTGTATAAAACATTGAAAACAAAGGCAAAGCTGCAATTCCTATGCCTAAAATAACACCTATTTCGTTTGAGTTTAAGACAGTCTAACTCGCCAGAAGGTAAACACAACCAGATAGGCCTGCGTGATCACCGTAGCCACAGAGGGTTGCAATGTTAATCGTGTAGAAGACTACCGAAGCGAAATATATTTCATATAACGCTCCTTCACGGTAATACCGCATCGGCAATCGATTACAGCATCACGACGCACTGTAGGTACAGCAATCTTATATATAATAAGAAATGCGCGAACGATTTCTATAGTAATCAATTAAGCGTCGTGCGTTATGCATTGCAATGATTACTTACCATACATGATATGACGTATTATATCATACATAATGAGCATAAGCGTGATATGCTTATGATTGCACCTAACTAAAAAAGAATGAAAATCGTCACTCGCGTTGTTAGATTTTGTGTATAGAATGAAATTCAACAATTTTGTTTTTGGACCCCCATGTATCCGCTAAATCTCGCACCACTTGTAAGTTTCAATAAAAAGGGGATTGGTTTTGGGTATATTTATTGTGTTGTATTCATGTTATTTCTCTTTTCTTTATTCTAAAAGAGAAGGGTTTTTCGGGGAATTATAACTATGTTAATTTTCTCTTTATTCTGAGTTCTATTCGACTCATCTTCTGTCTTCTCAGCTAGTACTATTGTTCTGATCTCACTCCTTCTAAATAGCCTTACTGCTCTGATTCTTCTTATTATTATTATTATACTTGAGTCTAACTTATTCTTATTATTTTGTATTTGTTCATATCTTCTACTCGCTTGGCAGGGTAACGGGATCTTTCTACTTACATGGGGTATCAACGCGAGTAATGTTAATATCTTTTCATTCTTTTATTGACAACAGCAATTACTACACTTTAACGACTGGGGCCCCTATCGCTCGTAGACGGCTACCGCCGTCGACAATAACAATCGTCACATCTTTTCTGTATACTTGCGACTCGCTCGACTCTACCGATACTAAAACTGTCTCGACGACTGACTAACTGTCAACTAATGCAGACTGAAGACTGACTGCCAGCACTGCTGCCGCGACGCTGCATGCGTCGCTGCAGTGCCGCCCCCTAATCTCATTGGCTGGCTACCAGCCACCCACTACACGCTGTCGAGCCAGGAACAAGACATCGAGTCTCGTCAAAGCACGAACTAACAAATCACACCACTTCAAACAACAGTTAATCCAGTCTAAAAAGACAACATTAAGCTACAACATGATATAGAATATAATATACGACAATGATAACAAGTTAAGCAAAGGTAACGTAAGCACTAAGTCAAATAACAGTGTTCACATTCACCGTTAAATCATAGTTTAAATACTATCCAAATCTCAACAAACATAAGCAAAACCTAGCAAAGAAAACGGTAAACACAAGTTGTTATGTGCGCCATACATCAATCCAAAACAACAATAGATCAAACAATAGGCCTAGTAAATATTAGTAATTGCAATCAAATGTTAGTAAAATTGCCAAACAATAATAAGCATCTACCACAACATATAAACACGAATACTGTGACAGGTTGCAGAATATGAATCCTCAAAATGAGTCTGGGTCAGTGAAACATAGCATTGAAGTATCAAAGTCACTGTGTTATTAAGTTAATACCGAAATAACGCGATAAAGATCTCATCATCACTCGATGTAGGCATCACATTCACTGGTATATGCATCTAATTCATCACACTACTGTGTGTATAAAACACGGTATAAGATATCCGTGATACTGTGAAAAACAGTAAATAAAGAACAGTACATTGTCAACACAGTACTGATTGAAACTCATAATGTGGCACTGAATCAGTGTGCACGACTGACGTTTGCATTATAAATCTCACATAGTCTTCTTGTCGTTTATTTCAATACACCATAATAGACGTTAAATGGTAATTAATTAGCGTTAACTGTACTGATTTACATTATAACTTACTCAGTAAATGTCATTGATTTTAAAGCTCATATCACTCTGTGGCATAACTAATACAAAATAACCATTACTCTAAGACAAAATGTTGTGTGTCCTCAAGTCCCATTTATACCTTCAAAAAGAACCAAAATTTTAAGTGATCTACCATAAACGTACAAATGTGTAGCAATAAGTTTATGTATACCGGTATATGCTCAAATGACTAACGTCATAAATCACGTTGTCACGTGTGGTCATAACGCCATCAATCAGCGTAATATGTCAATATGTCACCATCTATGCTTCAAAACAAATCTCAACAATCGTCTCCGGCAAAGTAACAAAGTACTTGTAGTGATGGTCAATAAGTCAAAGTCTGACTCCTCTCGCGCGCATGTTGTCAGATAGGATGTAACGTCAGAATATATGGCTAGTGGAGCGTCTGAAATCCATAATGCACAAATTGAAGAAAAATGTAAATTTTATCCGAAAAGTGTGTCGACAATTTTGAAGAAAACGTGTAAAATAAAATAATAAATTGTGCATGGATTTAGAGCTCACTGTCGTCTATTTCTCTGGCGTCGTTCCTTCTTAATCTTACCTTGTTCAAAGCGTGACAACCAATATTTGTCTGTCGCTACTTTGGTCACGTCTTTCTCTGGAACCCAAGAGATGCTGTCATCGTGCTATAAAATCTTGTAAAATATTGAACGTCCTCTCCTTCGATGAGCCAATATACGTTTTATCTCGTACCAGTCTGAGAAACCTCCAACGGAATTACCGTTTTGTCCATCTGCATTGGCAGATTGAGCATGTGCAGGCATAGTTAAGGCATGAGAGGCGTGTTTCTCCTCCACACCGGGAGATTTATTGGTAGCAGCTGTCGTGCCTGCAGTGCTTGCATTCGCTGCTGTGTTAGAGCCAGTGGCGTCTTCCTGTACTCGTTTACTCGACCGAGTGAAAATTCTGATGGGATACTTTCTCTGCTTCGCTGCTTTCTTGTTGGACGAATTGCTTGCTAGAGAGGTCTGCTCGCTTGCAGTTGTAGTAGCGTTCTCACTGGTCGCTTTGCTTGCAGCGCTGAGCACTTGCATAGATACGCTCGGCGGCAATAAAGCTGTACTTCCATTCGTTCGCAAACTTGTAGTGCGTGAGTTGTCCACAGTTTTTCCTTTATCAGTCAAAGACCGTGTGCTGTCCATTACAACGTCATTCTCTGTCTCTGGTATATCTGTAACAGTATCAGTAACGTCATTGTACTTAGAAAATAGCTCATCACGTCCTGATTCACACAATTTTAATCTGTCACTGTGAATAAGACTTGGCAAAATTTTCTGCATTGCACAGTTTTGCAGTTTGAAAGTGCAGAAGTCTGGATATGCTTCCAAAATGAGAAACGGACCAATAAACTTCTTCTGCACCTTGTGGCCCAGTTTGACCTTCAATGGCGTTGCTTCTCGTAACCAGACCCTATCGGCGACCTTGAACGTAGGTGGTCTGACAGTAGTTTTAGCGTCATGATATCGCTTCGTATCTAAATGAGACTGTAACTGGTTTTGACGTACATGTTCATGTAAAATTTCCAATTGCGGTTTCATTTTCTCGAAATATGCCCTAGCTGACTTAGGCAAATTCTTAGATGGTAGTAATAAGTTATCAACCGGAAGTCGAGGTTTTAAACAAAACACCAACTCATATGGAGTAACTCCTAATGATTTTACGACAGAAGTACGGAATGAGAAAGCGATAGCTGACAGCATTTGAGGCCATTCTTTTTCTGAATTACATTTTGTACGCAGACTGTTCAGAATGTTTTTACTGAAACTTTCAGCTCTACTGTTTGTCTGCGGATGATGCCCGCATTCTCCACCACAATGTGGGGGCGCCTCTAGAATTGTTGGAAACGTTGTCGATGACTTTTCAACGCTTTTATTTAACGCAACATTCCATTCAAATTCAGAGAGCGACTCAGAAAGCAAAGTCCTTCAACCGACCGTTAAGCGACTAAGCCTCAAGTGTGACGTCAAGAAGGCGTGGATCTCTTTAGCCTAGCAAAACGTAAACACAGCGATTTCCTGGCTACAGGCTGATGCGTGAATAAAAAAAACTCATGTTATTTGCGTTTAGATGTAAGGTAAAATCTAAGCCTCAAGGCGTAGTCGTTTATTTTTACGTTCATTATTCCTAATTTTATACAAGTTTTGTAAGATTTCTACTACAATAACGCTTATAATGCAACCTGAACTTAACTTGCGTGAGTATAGCATTATTTACGGCAACAGCATGCAATGCAGACGCTCTATTCGCGGTCTAGTCTACTGCGACTGCTTTCATAAAAAGAGAAATGTTTTTCGTCAGAGCATACCAAAATAAAGCTATATTTTTTCTTTCTGATTCTGGTTGCGCTGATTTCGGCTTAAAACGATGTAAGGCGTCAGATAATGTTTATAAGCGCAACTGCCAAAAAATTTAAGAGACGTGAATGTTTTCCAAGACGTCTTAGCAGTGCAAACTTGTATTGTTCTATTTTATGCATAAATTGGTTAAAATTGTAATGGCACGCCAACAAATTCCTTTAAAAATCTAGTCGAATTCCGCGCGAAATGCCGTACAATTTTGTTCCATAATACTGTCGTTGAGAACTAGCATTTTGCGTAAAATTTTGCATATGCACAGCATGAAATATAAGCCCATTTTGTTTAACGTTTGTAGAACTTCTCGTTGTTCATAATTCAGTCGTTCGACGACGAGATTACACCCGTCGCTGGTTTTACATATATGTTCAAAATGATTTGCGTTCGGTAGCAGTCCGAAAAAATATCTCCCGTCGATTCTACAAAGTGCGCACCATGCAGCATATTTTTCGAACGAAGGCCAGATCCAATTAAGGATAAAATTCGACATATTGTCATTCTGTATGGCAGTATTTATGTCGAGCCCGCAGCTCTTAATACTAGCGCATAATAGCTCCGATGCAACGCACCGCAAAAATTACAACTGGCTCGCCCGAAAAACAAGTTTTCAATCTCATTACGGAGTATTGAATAACAGGATAAACCTACTTATTATTCGTACTGGCCCATGACGAACAGACTAAAACGACAGTTTAAGTCGTATATGTTTTCATTTGTGAGAGCTTAAGAATTATATACATATTCATATTGCTGCCTTGCTATCAGTCAGCTTTGTAGTAATACGACCTAGGTGCCCTCCACGGGCCAGCCATTATATATTATAGGCTGCCATTCAATACACTTCAATAATATTCATACTTGTTGTCACTCGTAGGCCTACATACTCTATCACACATTGATGCTAAAATCCAGTCATCCACACCACGCACTATAGGCAATAAGTTCCGTTTGTATTTTTTGTCCGGTATATAAACATGGACCCGGATCGCCGGATGACCCGCTAACTTATTGACTCACACATCTAGTACACAGCTGCCCTTTCTTAGGCCAGCTTTAAAATTCTTCATAAAATTACTGTCATCACGGACCTATAATTTTATTAGTAGTTGGAAACAAGACATACATTTGTTGCAGTTGCACCAATGAAGCGAGCATATTTCACCCTGTACTCCTGCGCACAGAAACCGCATCGGAGGTCGATTGCACCGCATCACGACTCACTGTAGGTATGGCGACCTACAATATTAACGACACTAGTAAACTAATAAACATCATAAGTAATAAACGCCATGGCATACTTACGGTTACCGATAAAACTAAAAAGAATGAAAACTACTCGCGTTGAAAATAAATTTTATAACTTTTATTTTTGGACCCCATGATCCGAATCTCTCACCAGGTGTAAGTTGAGGAAAAGGGGTAGGTTTCAGGATGTATTTATTATGTTGTATTGTGTTTATTATTCATTTACTTTTGTCATGTTTGGTGTTATTTCTCTTTTTGTCTTCTAAGTAAAGAGGATTTTCGGGGAATTAAGCTATGTTAATTTTCTCTTTATTTTGGGTTCTATTCCACATTCTCATCTCCTGTCTTCTCAACTGATTTGCGTCTACTCTCAACTCCATTCTAACCATTTCACCGCTCTAGTTGCTCCGATTATTATTCTTTATTTTAAACTTACTTTAAACTTAGCCTACTCGCTTAGCTGAAAGGTGGTGGGATCTTTCTATTTACATGGGGTTCAACGCGATTGATAATAACGTTTTCATTCTTTTATTCTAATACAATACACATAACGACGTCGACATCATCGATAGCATCGGGGCCCCGGCCACGGCGGTCACCACCGCCACGAACGTCACTGCTTCGCTACATGTTGACTACTCGACAGACCACGACTGACTACTGCTCGTTGAAGACTGACTCGCCGACGCTGCACGCGTCGCTGCAGTGCAGCTGCTCGCCTATGATTGGCTGTAAGCCATCCACTATACTCTTATCTTTCTCAGCTTCTGTTCGATTCTTCCAGAAACTCTGGTGGCATGAATGAGTGGCCTCGTATGGGAAAGTTGTGCACCGTTTTATCGAAGGCTCTGCTTTTCTCCATGAAACGGCTGAATACTGTGATCATTATTGTATTTTTATTTTGGCTGGTGCATGCATCAGAAAACAGTCTCAGAGTTAAACCAGTCTTCCCTTCAGCTGCGTACTTCCCATCAAGCCACGTAATGAAGTCTAAAACTGCAGAGGAGACCTCATTTGCCCCTCATCCTGCTTCAGTCTCAAGCCATGTGAAGATACTCGTATTGTCCTGGCCTTGGTGATCCCCTTTGATCATGACTGTGAGATTATAGATCCACATTTGGTGACTGTAGAATACTTCTAACACAGAAAGCTTTGGTAAAGGTTGATTTTGTTCCATGTTGAAGCATACTGTAACCTCGCCGTCCCTGGATTCTCGCAGTTCCTTATAGAATCGTTTAGCACGCTGTTTGTGTAGTCGATACTCGACGACGTGGTTCATGGTTGACTGCGTTGTTGTCAACTCCCGACACGCGGAGCTTGTCGAGGCATTCCTTCAGCTGTTGAAAAGCCGCGTCATGACGAGCATGAAGGTCGTTGTTTGTCTTCAACTCAGCCAGTACTTGTGACAGTGCTGGATTGGTCGTCAACATGACGGCAGCATCAGCGATACATGCGGTCTGAATGAGGTCGTCCAGCCCCGAGGTCTGTGACTGGATGACGTATGTGCGTAGTTCTGGCTTCAGACCAGCAAGGATGGCGTGCTGAAGCAGTTGGTGTCGATGTTTTCCACCCTTCTGGCGATTCTGGTGAGACGAGAGATGAAATCAGAGGCTGTCTCGTCGATGCGTTGTGGGTTGGCAAACAGCTGTTGGACGTCACACCAAGAGGTTGGCTGTAAGCGTCCGAAGCGTTGCAGGAAAGTTTCCCGGAATTGCTCCCAAGTGATCGGATGGCTGGGTGCTTGGTCATCGTCGTCCGAAACGCTTGCAGTGGTGGTTGCTGCGAATGCATCAAAAAAGTCTGCAGCTGCATCCCTGAAAAGAACAGCTACAAACTTCACTTTCTCATCACCCGACATCTCTTTTACGCCACAGATTTTTCAACATAGTTGATAAACTCAAAGGCGTCTTCTGTGCTTTTACCGAAGTAAAATGAAGGAGCTATGTGGCTGTCAAGAGATGAGATGTTTTTCTTTGCAGTTGGCAGCGCTACTGTAGCAGCACTTGCCAAAGCATCTCGGTTCGTTGTAGCAAGACCTGGGGTTACTTCTTTTGCGTAGTCATCCATAGCTGTAAGAATTTGAACTCTGGAGCGTGTTGAAAATGCTGGCCCTGCCAAAGACAGCTAACTTGCTTCTTACTAACTGACAAAACGAAGAGCGTGGCAGGGCGTGGCTATCTTGACTAAGTGGCAGCTGAAAGGTCTAAATTCTGTGAAACCTATGACGGACGGCAAATACGGCATTTCCAGGACTCTACAATAATTAGGTCAATGCAGACGGGCGGCAGAGGCAGTGCAGGTTTAATGGTTAATCGGAAGGATGACTGAGTGTGGAGGCCGGTCAGAGTGCATTGGCCTGGGCAATTTTGATTGTTTCTGGGGATGCGGAGTGGGTAGGCTATACAAAGAAATCGCTGGAAATCGTAAACACTGAGTGTGTGCAAGGGTGGACTCGTTGGCCTTCGCTGGGTGTGCTCTTTGTCTCCTAGCCTGCTATACTTTGTACCTATTGAACTATCCTGTAGCAGTTATATTTAAATTAATGCTACGTTAAACGTCAGTTTTAACTTTTTAACAAAAACTGTCATAGATTCCATTGTAAATAGGGGAAAGAGGCAACAGTGGCAGCTTTTTCTTACTTCGGATTATTTTTTCTACTCGGCCTAATCGCATAGGTTTTGCATTAGTGCATTCAGATTTCTTACTGCTCATATAGGTACAAATACACACAGTTAAAGTTATCCAAATTGTGGTGTATTTCAACAATATACCACAAAACCAACTCTACAACCCATGCCACTTTTACGCTACTAGTTGGGACAGAAGTGGCATATGCTGCCCATCTTGCCCCGTGTAATAGGGCAAATGTGGCAGTCATTGAATATGCATGCAGCATAGGCCTACAGCTAAGTTGACAAGAGTTGTTTTTCTCTGCTTATTTAGCTCAATGGTCTAGTTAGTATCTTACTTACTATTTATAACCATCATCAATACTGACTGTAAAATGCCTACTCAATGTCTTTCTGTAGAATGCTGTAGAAAAACCATCAATAGAACAAGAATTAATTCAGATATAATGTCACAAAATACAGGCTGACAAGAGGTGACCAGACAGCATACCAGTAGTAGTCTATTTAGAGAATCTTGACTGCCTGTCCTGTACTGCGGCAAGAATTTGGGGAATGAGGGAAAGAACAGAAGGATTTAGTGCAGATTCTAGCACACCGGTGACCGATAACAGGCAACACTTTCATGGCACAAAAGTGTATTTTCTTATAGTAAACACAACAGTCACTGCATGTACACAGTTAAGCTACTGATAGCACAGGAAGGTCCGTCAGACAAAGTCCACAACGATCCAAATGGACGACAATAACCAGTGCAACAAGTCTGCACTACTGACTCTCTTTTGACTAAATAACTTACGAGAGCTGAGCTCTCACTGAGTTCTGACTGTAGACTTCCTAAAATTGGCACAAACCTACAGTTTATACGTGACGGGAACCGCATCACTCACAAATCCGTGTGCATAAAAATAGTCCTTACTTTAAGTAATTAATTAAAAGAATAAATGACGGTGACGAGGGGCTCAGTCTTGTAACAGTAATAACCAGCAAACAACTGGCAAAGCAAGCAGTAACAAAAAGGTGGAGTTAGGCTTGTCAATCTACACTGTGTCCGGTAAAAAAACTGACCTCTCTAGACATTGTGCAATAGAAATGTCAAATCTGAGCGAATCTATAAATGAAATTTTGTCCACTTGCTTTGCAGTAATTGTGGGTGAAGGTAGTTGCGCTTTTTGCTATTCCTGCCTCGAATTTTCAGTTCTCAGTATAGTTGCTGGTAACTTTCTGGGGATGGCTGATAGGCCTACATGACGGCCTAAGCCTACGGGGCGGCACTGGCTGCCTTGCCCCACTTTGGAACATGGAACATGGAAATTCCTGTAGCTGTCACCAAATTTCGTCGAAAGTATTATTTCGTACCCGAGTTGTTAATTGTTGAATATCAGTAACAAAATATCTCTGTTACCAATTTGGCGTTACATAAGTAAACCCCTGTGTACATTTGCGTAACTTTGACAATGTCTGATTCTGGCAAAATTTTACATCAACAATGCATCATCTGTTGGCAGTCAGCGTGCCAATTTTTAGTTAAATCTACGCAAACAATAGTTAACAGCGGCTTTTATGAGGTTGCCACAAAACGCAAAGTGTCCAGTGTTAGTATGTTTAATCCTGACTGTGTCCACGGCTTGCTGGGAAATTCCACAATAAACTTTTAAGCACCATACTTTTTCTCTTGTCTCAGCAGTTTAATTAAACATCATTTTGTTATTGTTTACGTAATTTTGATTGTGTCAACAAACATCACCTCTGCTTGAACAACTGCAGTATGTAACGCCGTATTGGTAACGAAGGTATCTTGTTATCGATATTCAACTTTGATAATTTTGGTAAGAAATAATGTTTTGAACAAAATTTGGTAATCTCTTCAGGAATTCATTGGGGATTAAGTGTATGAAACTTTACTCAAATTCGTTCAGATTTGACTTTTTTATTGCACGATGTCTAAGGGGTCAGTTTTTTTACCGGACACAGTGTAGTTATTTTCATTTATCACAATAATCACCTTATGAAATGCTTATCACCAGGCTCTTATCTTATGATTTATGGCACCATTGCATATGCCTGGAGGTGGATGTTATGCTTTAGCAGTAGCTGTCTCGTTCTCAATGAGTTGATCAGCGACTGGTGCTGGTGTGCAGGTATATTTGACCTGCGAACTATCAACAGGTTAATCAGCGATCACAAGACTGTAAATCGACTGGCTGATTCCGCATGTGCTTGCTTTCACTTCACTTTTTCGGTTTAGCAAGTAGGCTGTCGAATGTAACGGTGAATGTACCTTTGTCAGGAATTTATCACACACTGACAAGTGTATCTCTTGCAACAAATCGGGTTTATTTGCCTGCAATTTTGTCTGTGCGTCCATTTCCCCAGGTCAGCTCGATGGTTTTCATACATGATAACTTCTTACCATCTTCCTCAAATTGATTGAACTGGTCACGCTTTGAGCCATTAATTAACTTCCTTGTCGTAGCGTGTGTTCAGGTTCTTGAATACTGTGATGTCTAAAGCATGTAGCCTGTGCAGAAGTACAATGTTCAGATGTTAATAACCAATTCTGCAGCAATACAAAATCAAGTGCTATATAAGCTATGAGTTTCAGGTAGGCAATGTTTTGCAGACTTACAGTTTAAGTAGCAAACTGATATATTACTGCTGGTTTCCCAGTTGCTTTAGTGGTATTATATTGTACACATCTCGTTTGGCACTGTACTAATGATGATGCTTGTTGACTGCAAGTTTACTCAGGCCGACAGATGCATAGTAAAGGTTCATTGGCCGAACACACAAAAATCAGAAGTGTGTCATTTTTATTCCTCCTGTCTTTTGTTAGCATGAATAAGGTGGTCAGAAGAAGACTGGAAAAGTTTTAGTTGTTTATCTACACTTAATTTTGACATTGCACCAAGGCCGCTGTGGTTGGCAGTACAAACGGAACAGAGATCTGTGCGAGGATTTTGAATGCGCACATTGCATGGTGACTTTTTCCATACTTGACAAAATGTATGGTAGGATACAGAACGCACGCCACTATTTTTTTGCAGATTCAAGAAGTATGCCGTGGACCTTAGTTTTGGCTAAGGCACTTTGCAGCAATTTGAGGTTTGGATCCTTGAAGGCTGGTGCATTACTCGTTGTACAGACAGCGACTGGCCGTTGAACATGAGGCTTTTGCCCCATTCTGCTGTCAGCATTCGGATTGTCAGCAACAGCCTTTACGTGATATCATTTGACTGTAGTTCGTCCAATGTTTGCCAGTGATACCTGAGCACCTGCTGTGTCAGTTGGCATCAAACTGCCGTGAAATGCTGCCAAATCTCTGATGATGTCTGAGTAAACAAGCTACAGGAGACATAGTGGGTGAGCATATGTTGCTGCCACTTTGACTGATGCACAAACAATGGCTGCAGACCAGTGTTTGAGTCATCGCTAAAGTTGAGCTGGATGCAGTTGTCCAGACCATTATCCTGCCAGTCGTCAAGCATGCGCTGTACGTTAGTCTCAACATCACCAGCAACATCAGTAGCAGAAGCAGCTTTTGTTACCAGATGTCAGAACATCTGCAAACATGGAGGAAGAATTCGTAAGATGTGTTGGGTATATAGTTGATCTTTAACAGACAAAGTATCAGTATCTTGGCTCATGGCAGTTTGATGCTTTGTATATGGTACCTCATTATTGCTCTTGTCTGCCTGAACATCTTTAGTTGGCTGCAACGCAGACAGTGCAGACACACCAAAGCTGTTATCTGGAACCTGCAATGTGCAAGCTGCACCAACACATTATTATTATTGCTGTCCATTCCTGGTTTTTTTCTGTATAGTGCATGGTCTGAACAGACAAATGGTTTCTTAATGCCCATAAGTGCCCAGGGTAGGTGGAGTTTACCTAACAGCAGAATCAACGTAGGCTGGCTGACCTATAAGAGGAACCAAACATCGCTTTTCTGCATGGCTTGAAATCTAAAATGTGGCAACATACTTGCCACTGGGCACTAAGCGACTTTAGTTTTAGTAATGACATTGGCACAATAAACGTGTTTGAAAGCAAACACAATATAACAATGTCAGCAGAATGTATATATGTATTTATTTGTCCCAAACCGAACTTATTGCAGTCAACACTGCTACCAAACAACCTGCTCATTGTGAAATTGCTGAAAGCATGGAGTAATACATAGAGGTACACCACATGTGCGACTTATGTTACAAGATCGCTTGTTGTTCTTCTTTGAACTACAGTAGCGGCATTGTCTGAAGACTGAAATCTTGTCAGGCATGTGGCATCTGACATTGTCGAGACAAAGTTCATCCGGAACAACCAGCTTCCTCTCACGACCACGAAAACGCTATTGGCGGATGAAAGAAACACCTTCTGTAAGGACTTTCTGCTGCGAGACGAGTAACTGCCAACCAATCCACGAAACAAGTTCTGTCGAAACTGGAACATCGACGTGGCTTCATCCGGATGGACAGAGTTGTATAGTATGTAGGCATTCACTACTGCTGCGTCGATGATGAAGTACAGCAACCACATCCACCACTTTCTCGATCTCCGGCTAACACTGTAAATACTTCGTCTTTGGTCGAAACGGTCGACTCCGCCCATACACTGTGTGTACTCAAACACAGGCTTTGGACATGTCACTGACAACTGGGTGTCATCCTTTTGCTTGCGCTTTACATCTACCACAGTGTTAGGATCAAAAGCTGTCGACAGAACATGGACACATTTCGTATCCATCCACTGCACGTATGCTACACTTGACTTTGTCATTCACTCAGACTGCCCTTTGTTGAGGTTTGGCCTCTGGGTGGCAATCTCTGGAAGACCTCTACGGTTAGACCTCACCATGCACGTCACATACAGACCTTTGTCGGCACGAGCGCGGGCGAGCTGGCGCAGGTGGTGGTGTTGCCGGTGGACTATAATGAGTAGCAAAATGGCGCTCGAGGTCGGTGACGGAAGTAAGCTGTATGTTACAGGCGGAGCAGCGGATATTAAGCATGCAGAGCGACGCGACATAGGCCAGATTGCGCGCGTGAAAGCGACGCCACTGCTCAGCTGTAAAATCCACGCAAATATAGAGTTGCAAAGCTTCAACGTCGTCGCAATGGCTGCAGCGTAAAGCATGTTGTGCAACTGTTGCTGCGCTGAGGCCGAAGCGGCAAGCAGTGCAGCAGCCGGCAAGCCACGTTCGTGATGATGTTGGTGGTGTGATGTTGTAGTCCAGCCAGTCAGTGATTGCGCCACGCCAAATTAAGTGTCCAATGTATGGTGATGTCATTTTCCTACAAGGATAAAAGTAATAAGTTTTGTGCAAAAACAAATTATGTTAAAACGTTATAGACAACAAAAAAAGAAAATGATGCACAGTTATGTAATCTTAAGTACTGTACTATGCTAACGTAGTAAGGAAAGTAATGTAAGAATCGACAAAGGAAAAGGATGAGCGTACTGTGAAGAAAAGAAAAAAAATTAATACCATTCACTGTCAAGAAAGAATAATAAACATGAAACTGTGGAACAATATAAAACATTGATTGCTAGTTTTATGGCTGGATAAATCAAATGACATAAAATAAAATATCACCCCAGATATTTCTTCAAGAATGACAGTATGAAATATGATGACAGATAAAACAGAGTTTAGTATAGTGATTCATAGAACTATGTACTGTAAAATCATATTTGCAAATATTTACATACATATAACGCTAAAACAGTTACTTGCTACTCGCGTTGCGCTTCGCGAGCCTGCATTAGCCAGCGTTCGTACACCGGGAGCAGCGTACGTGCTATGTCTGGCAGCGACATGTGAGCTGCATCAGCAAGCGAAGCCGGGTAGTCTGCCGCGAGGCGACGACGGAAATCCGTGTCCACGTCAGACACAGGCACAGCAAGAGCCAGATTAGCGTCATGTCAGGCTGCACAGACAGCTGTCGAGCGGAGGAGGCTGCAGGCCACACCAAGTGTGAAGTGGCGTCCTCGAGTAGCTGATGAAGATGAAGTGGTTCTGCTGGCGCCTGGGTCGACGTGTACGGTGGAGGACGTTGCCCCGGTGGCAGACTGGAGATGTCGGTCCGCTGATCATGGTGCGAAAGCGTAGATCCCGATCGCAACATACTCTGAACATTCGAAGCAGTCACAGGTGTATTCAGTGGAACTGCAAAGTATGGAGAAGTATGTGTGTGTACCTCGAAATGAGCCTCAAGAAAGATAGGTGAAGTGAATGTCACACCACAAGGATCACAGCGGACAAGGAAGTGGTCGTGATCTGCATGCGGTGCCGGTACGAAGCCCAGGTCGTGCCAGTTGTAGCCGGTCGCGCGGCAAACTAGGCAGGTGTATCCCACAGCGGCTAAAGCACACGCCATCTGTGCAAGCAAGCAAACAGCACGCAAGACACGAGAAGAAGGTTCAGTTGCTACGTTCTACCTTAACCCTTTAACTACCGGAAGTAAGAAAATGCTAACACCGCGGTATTTTGGTGAAAAAACATGTTGTATTACAACTTCTTTTAAAACTTAAAAACGTAAAAACATTCAACTATTGAAAGTAAAATAGTGCTAGTACTGCAATGTTTTGCCAGAAACTACAGTCCGTAGGTTATACAAAACGTCATAAAGTTAGTTCCAGTAGCGTAGCTCCTCGTGCCATCGACGGAAGCATGACACTGCACAAAGTCCTGGTTTGCTTGGACACGACGGACAATACGTCTTCACATTACGCCGGTGGCCGTTCTTGGAACATACACGGCATCGAGCTTGTTGCTTGGTCCAAGTAGGAGTTGGCTTCAGCGTGTCCAGAAAGTGTCGCTCAGTTAGACGGCACAAATCTTCATTTTTCTCCGATTCAGGTGAGTCGTCAT
>Ga0209367_1004131_pt1 | contig 19968 bp, 15 predicted proteins | sample WorMetLIZISLAND2_FD_187412 | JGI IMG/M metagenome (GOLD analysis project Ga0209367, IMG submission 187412) | Marine gutless worms symbiont microbial communities from Max Planck institute for Marine Microbiology, Germany - Olavius geniculatus... ...
CTACTTGCAGCGCAAGCAATTTCAAATATAGCAACTCATTTCTCCGAAGCGTGGTATATCGTCTGTCACATTTGTGCTGCCTGCTTAAACCGTTCAACGATTTGCATGACATTTTGGCATGTGCACATTGTGTTATGAATGGCTGTTTTTAGTACCAAAAAAGGGGAACTTATGACGCACCAGAGGGCATCCCGTAAAGCAGGTGACACTACTCATGGAATCAGATCTACGATGGAACGTCATTTGCCATGTAGAATTACCGTGTGATTGTGCGTATATGCAGACGTGTGTTCCAGCGCGGTGGCTTCACATTGCCGCTGAATCGTACTCGCTGTTATTGCTTCCCGGCTCTGTATGTCTGAACGGCCGTGGTACGTGTCACACCGACTCACGTTGTATCGTGAACGACACAACGCCAGAATCACCGTGGCATCGCCAACCTTGGCCTCCACGACCACCATATGATGATAAACTTAGCGGACAGTTTCGGTTAAAGTGTGGGTGTTTGCTAGCAATCAATGTGTCTCTGATTATAATTTTACATATATGCACTCTCTTACTGTAGCAGCGTTTTGTAGCAGTGGAATGCATGCAGTCTGTACAAACAATTGATCATGGGTCAATTATGGAAATGTATTTTATCAAACTCATGGGCAAAAGTGATCTTTGGGCAGTAAAGTTTAAACTGACATTTATTTATGTAGGCCTATGTAGTTATTAGTCCGCCCGGAAGCGATAGCTTGCGGATCGGACTTATGTTTTGCTGGCATTTATTTTTTCTTTTTTTCACTTGCGTAATCTACGACCTCTGTGGGCCGATCGCCGTGAAATTTTACACGATGCTCCTAAGTATGTTCGATTTTATAATGCCGGTCCGAAATTTTGGGGGAGCCTCCTCGAGAAAATTTTAAAGGCTTAAAACATGCAAAATTTGGCCCGATTTCCGTCGACTTTAAAGTTTATTGTTATTACTAACACAAAGTTTGCAATGAATAATGTAACTTTTGTATGTGCTATTAAAATTTATAATAATAAGTACTCAAATTAAAACTTATAAGATAGTCACGTTTTTAGTGTTGTTACTAATGCAATTTGTTGTGTTTCTAGGCGTTGTGTAAAGGTGCATTCCGCGTCGAGATGTCGCGGCTGCCGACGAATGACCGCTTCATGCAGTGTCGCAACTACCCCAGGAAGATCGCCATTTACCAGGTGTACGTGCTGTGGTCGGGGAGCACGTGCTCGGCAGTCCGTTCCGCGTCGACATTGTCGACACTATGGGGGAGCTGCTGTGCAGCCGGTTTGCCGAACAGCTTGAGTTCACGGTCCGTCAGAACAACCTGGTCGATGGCTACAGCACTACAAGCTCGCGCTCGTCCCGGGCCAACAACACTGGTTCCGGCAGCACGCTCTGCGGCCTCATCTTCATCGGCGACTACTAACAAACTACGTCTATAATCCGTCCGTCCAACATTTCATAACATTTCATAAGCTACCTTTTTTCCACCTTTTCTTTCCCTTCTCCTTTTTCTACTCCTTCGCCTTCCCTTTGCCCGTCCTTTTTTTCTTCCCCTTTATTTTATCCTTCCCCTTTCCTCTCCCCTTTCCCATTTTCCTTTCCCTTTTCCCTCCTCCATTTTCGTTTTCCTTTTTTTTCCCCTTTTTTTCTCCTTTCCTTTTTCCTTCTCTTTCTATTTCCCTTTCACTTTTTCCGCTTTTTCTTTTCCATCCCTTCCCCTTCTCCTTCCCCATTTTCCTTTTACTTCTCCCTTGACTTCCCTTTTTCCTTCTTCTTCCTCTTTCTTTTTTCTGTCCCTTTTTCCTTTTTTTCTTTTTTCTGTCTTTTCTTTTCCTTTTCCCATTTTCCTTCCCCGTTTTTTTCCTTTCCTTGGTTGCCATGGCAACGAAATTTGGGACAAAATAGGCTATAGCTCAGCTTGCGTAAGAGATTTTTGCGAGATTTTTGCGCCTATAGGAAGGTTTTCGGAGATGGCCCATCGAATGCTGTTAATCGCATTTGGGACAAAATTTGCTATGTCCCTTCCCCTTCCTCTTTCCTTCTCCATCCCATTTTTTTTCCTTTTTCCTTCTTTTTTTTCCCTTCTTCTTTCGTTTTGCCTTTCATTTTCTTTGCCCTTCTCCTTCCGCTTTTCCTTCACCATTCCTTCCCTTTTTCCTTTCCCTTTGCGCCTATATGAGGAAAAAAAGAAAGAGAATGAAAAAGAAAAAGAAAAAAAGAAGGAAAAGGAAAACAAAAATGGAGAAGGAAAAAAGAAAAAAATGGCAAAAGGGAAAAAAAGGAAAAGAATAAAAAAGAGGAAAGAGAAGAGGACAAAAAAGAGAAGATGAAGGAGTACGGGAAAAAGAAAAGGAAAGAAAGGTGGAAGAAAGATAGCTTTTCTCGACCGCATGTGTTTTCCAGTTAGCTGAGCCATACGTGTTTGTGTTTGGAAAAGTTAGACGATTAAAATGTCGTTGTAATTGGTTGATGTGTCTCTGCATTGCAGTCCTGTAGGTTGAGCTCCATAAAACTAAAAGCTTGTCATTAGTTGGATCATCAATGCTCAAACAAAGTGGGAAATTAACAACATTTCTTTTTATTTGGCTACGTACTCATTATTCAGCAAAAGCAGACTAAGTTCTATAGGCTTAGGCCTATGCATACACTAATGCTGTGGTGTAGTGTCAGGTATCTCGATGAAATATTGCTAATCGTTGGTGACATCCAAATCACCTGCAGGTGTTTGTTCAATCTGTGAAGGATTTTGAGATAAAATTTTTTTTGAAAGTTCTGATAAGTGTATGTGTGATTAGCTTAATGCGTGCATTGCTACACCTGCAACAGTGTTGCAAGCAATCAAGCCTGCGTTCGTAGGCTTAATGATAACATTTATTTGCTTCTTTTGCTTACAGACCTATAGCAGAAGCAATAAACTAGATATCTTTAATTAAACATGTTGAACAATGACGCAGACAATAATTAAAGGGTTCAGTAAAAGTATAGCACAATTCCGAGTTTTGGGAAACCGCAAAAACTGATCAGTCAATCATAAACTTATATAGCACAAACATATGGTAGGTTTCCAGTGGTGGAAGAGCAGATCTCGTTCTGATAAGTTGGCAAAACCAGCAGCAAAATGATAAACGAAAACCGATAAGAACAAATTAATAAAATTGCTGCGGTAGAACTATAACAGTTGCTCAGATACATCAACTGCTTGTAGTATCAGCATAATGTTCAAAAGTCAGAACATGTTTGCTGCTTGGTCTCGCCACTGATTGGAGGGGCGCGGCGATGTTTAGTTCTGTCACATGCGCAGTCATTCTAAATATAACTGCATATGCATGGGCAATTGAGCATAAAGCGACGCGATGAAAACAGATGCACAGAATGGCGTAGCTACTTTGTTTAACTTCTGGCTGCATTTTAGCTAGCAGTTCTGAATTTGAATTTCAGAACTTTAGACATTTGCATTTGCCAATGCATTTGAGTTCGGGCTACGTGAGTGATGCCGGGGAAATTTTACTCTTTCCCCTTAATTTTTCCAAGTTGGACTTAGGGCGCCGGGCAGACTCACGTTGGGCTTTGCCCCAAATTTCTAGTTAGTCCGCCCGAAAACGATAGTTTTCGGAAGGACTTATGTTTTACGCATGATGGTTTTTTATTTATTTATTTTTTTCGAGCGCGAGATTTCCGAGATGCATGGGCCGACCGGCGCAAAATTATGCACGATGGTCAGTACTAGGCCAAGCTTCATAATGCCGATCCAAAATTTTGGGGCGCGCACCCCAAAAAAATTTCAGGGGCCAAAAACGTGCAAAATTTGGCCCGATTTCGAACTACTTTGAAGTTCGGCGGCGAATATACCAAAACGGATAAATATATTCAAAATCGGATTTTTATTCCGTTTACCGCGATTTCTCCTGCGTTAGGCAAAAGAAGTCCAATAAAGTTCGGTCCAGTGATTTTGGAGATTTCGATGTTGAATCGTACCCCCCAAAGTTCATTTTTCTGAAGACCATATTTCGGCCCCTAGGGGGTGCTGCGCTTCCAAATTTTTACACGTGCTAGAAAATCACCAAGTCTTACTAGCGCACCCCCCACCGGGGACGGGGCCCCCCTTACGACTTTTTCAAAGGGAAGTCAAAAATTGCCTTAAAATGTAGCGTATTAGACGAAGAATCTTTGGAACCAAAAAAAATAGCTTCATAAAACTTTGTCACGTGACGTGCTGCTAAATGGGGGTAATAACGCGGGTACAACTTTTAGAAAGCACGGTCTTCTTAAAATTTGGAAGTGCAAAAAACGCGCAAAATTTAGTACGTTCAACGACAACTTTCGAATTTGAACGCAAATATTTTTAAACTGCATAGGGATATCGACAAGCGGTAAAAGACGTATAAAATACAGTTAATTCCGCGTTGAATAAAAAATTGTTTGAACTTCAATCCACTAACATCAGAGATTACGCGGCTAATGTTTACCAACCCAAATCAAATTTTTCGAAAGACCATATTTTGGCTTCTAGAAGGTGCTGCGCACCCAAATTTTTACACGCGCTAAAAAATGACCAAGTCTTACTAGCGCACTTTTTACCGAGGACAGGGGCCCCCTTACAACTTTTTTTAAAGGGGGTCAATATTGGCTTAAAATGTAATAAATTAACGCTTATAACTTCGGAGTTAGGGGTGTAGCTTGACGAAACTTTGGCACTTGACGCGGCTCTAGGTCGGGGTAATAACGCACGTACAACTTTTGGGAACAACGCCCCCCTTAAAGTTTGGGAGGGCAGAAAACGTCCAAAATTTAGTACGTTTTACGACAACTTTTGACTTTAAGCGCAAATATCTCTGGAATCGATGAAGATAGCGACAAAATCTAAATAGTGTTGACAAAAAAAATCTTTTGGGCGTTGAACAAAAAAATTGTGAAATTCCGTCCACTACGAACAAAGTTATAGGCGTTCATGTTTACCTACCCTAAGTCGCATTGTTCGGAAGACCATGTTTCGGCCTCTAGGCGGTGCTACGGCCCCAAATTTTTACACGCTCTAAAGAATCACTAAGTCTTACTAGCGCACCCTTCACCGAAGGCAATGGATCCTTTACAACTTTTTTCATAAGAGAGTCAAAAATTGGCTTAAAATGCAATAAAGGACCGCTTATAACTTCGGAGTTAGGGGGTATAGCCCGACGAAATTTTGGCACTTGATGCGCCTCTAGATTGGGGTGTTAACGCAAGTACAAAATTTGGAAGCACTGCCCCCTTAAAATTAGGGAGTGCAAAAGACGTTCAAAATTTAGTACGTTTTACGACAACTTTTGAGTTTGACCGCGAATATCTTTAGAATCAATAAAGGTAACGACAAAATCTAAACGATGTTGACGAGACCGATTCTTTCGGCGTTGAACAAAAAAAAATTTGTGAAATTTCGCTTACCACGAACCAAATTATAAACGCTAATGTTGACCTACCCTAAGTCGACAATGCGCGTTCGGCGTATGCCAATGCATTTGAGTTCGGGCCACATGACTTTGATGCCGGGGAATTTTTCTCCCCCCTAATTTTCCCCAGTCGCACTGTGGGCGCCGGGCAAACTCACGTTAAGCTTTGCCCCAAATTTCTAGTGTTGTTTATGTTTTGCCACAAAAAACATAAACAACATATTTTTAACGCGAGATTTTCGCGATGCGTGGGCCGACCGGAGTGAAATTTTGCACGATGGTCAGTACTAGGCCGAATTTTATAATGCCGGTCCAAAATTTTGGAGGGTCTTGTTTTGCCTTGCCTTGCCTTCGGGGTGGGCAGGCTCTTACACCTGCCCAGCGCTGAGGCCGTGTCAGTTCGGCCCAATGCGCGTCCTCAAAAGTAACCACAGGTTACAAGTAAAGGCTATAAAGCCGTAGTCGGCTATAAAGCCGAAACCAGCACAAAAACACTGGTAACGTGTAGTAAATGTTCTCACGTATTTGGTCAGCTTTTAATACGCTCTTATCTTCCAGATTGTAAAAATTTTTCGAGTCATCGAAGCAAAGCCCCATCACCACGTTAAGGTGGCTGACCTCGGTGAAGAATTTTGGAGGGCACACCCCCAAAAAAAATTTCAGGGGCCACAAACATGCAAAATTTGGCCCAATTTCGGACGACTTCAAAGTTCGGCGGCGAATATTTCCGAAACGGATAAAAATATTCAAAATCGGATAGATACTACGTGCATGGCGATTCCTCCTGCGTTAGGCAAAACAAGGACGGTGAAGTTTGGTCCAGTGACCTTAGAGATTTAGATGTAAAATCGTACTCCCTTAAAGCGCAATTTTCGGAAAACTACATTTCGGCTTCTAGGGGGTCTGCGCCCCAAATTTTTACACACATTAGAAAATGACGAAGTCTTACTAGCGCACCCCCCATCGGGAACGGCGGCCTCTTTTACGACTTTTTTCAAAGGGGAGTCAAAAATTGCTTTAAAATGTAGCGTATTAGCTGCGAGAACTTTGGAGCCAAAAAATGTAGCTTCATGAGACTTTATCACGTAACGGGCTGCTAAATGGGGGTAATAAAGCGGGTACAACTTTTAGGGGGCGGTGCTCCCTTAAAGTTCGGGAGTGCAAAAAAAGTGCAAAATTTAGTACGTTTTATGACAACTTTTGAGTTTGACCGCAAATATCTCTAAAATAAATAGGACTATTGACAAGCGGTTAACGGCGTTATTAAATAAAATTAATTTCGTGTTGAATAAAAAAAATTGGTAAACTTCGGTCCACTAACACCAGAGATTACGCGGCTAATGTTTACCCACCCAAATCAAATTTTTCGTAAAGCCATATTTTGGCTCCTAAAGAGTGCTGCGCTTTCAAATTTTTACAGGCACTAGAAAATTACCAAGCCTTACTAGCGCATTTTTTATTGGGGACGTGGGCCTTTTTTACATTTTTTTTCAAAAACTGATAAAAAATTGGCTTAAAATGAAGCGCATTAGAAACGAGAACTTTGGAGCCAGATGGAGTAGCTTTATTAAACTTTGTTACATGACGTGCTGTTAGATGGGGGTGACAACGCAAGTGCAACTTTTAGGGTCACCGCCCCCTTAAAATTTGGGAGGGCAAAAAACATCCAAAATTTAGTACGTTTTACGACAACTTTCGAGTTTGAGCGCCAATATTTTTAGAATCAATAAAAATAACGACATAATCTAAACAGCGTTGACGAGAGCAATCATTTGTGCGTTGAAAAAAGAAATTGTAAAATTTTGTTCACCACGAACTAAGTTATAAGCGCTAATGTTGATTTACCCTAAGTCGACAATGCGCGTTCGGCGTATGCCAATGCATTTGAGTTCGGGCAACGTGACTTTGATGCCGCGAAATTTTTTCACCTCTTTAATTTCCCGTAATCGGACTTAAGGCGCCGGGCGGACTTACGTTAGGCTTTGCCCCATATTTCTAGTGTTGTTTATGTTATGCCACAAAAAACATAAACAACATTTTTTCAACGCGAGATCTCCGCGATGCGTAGGCCGAACGGAGTGAAATTTTTGCTTGATGGTCAGTACTAGGCCCAGTTTTATAATGCCAATCCAAAATTTTGGGAGGCACACCCCAAAAAAATTTCAGGGGCCAAAAACATGCAAAATTTGGCCCGATTTCGGATGACTTCGAAGTTCGGCGGCGAATATCTCTGAAAAGGATGAAGATATTTAAAATCGGATAGTCATTCCGTGTATGGCGATTCTTTTTGCGTTAGGCGAAACAAGGACGGTGAAGTTTGGTCCAGTGACTTTGGAGATTTAGATGTGAAATCGTACACCTTTAAAGCGCTATTTTAAGAAAACCATATTTTGGCCCCTAGGGGGTGCTACGTCCCCAAATTTTTACACGCGCTAGAGAATGACAAAGTCTTACTATTGCATCCTTTACAAAGAACGGCGGCCCCCTTTAAATTTTTTTCAAAGGAAAGTCAAAAATTGTTTCAAAATGTTGCGTATTAGCCGCAAGAACTTTGGAGCCAAAGAGAGTAGCTTTATGAGACTTTGTCACGTGACGTGCTGCTAAATGGGGGTGATAAAGCAAATACAACTTTTAAGGGGCGGTGCCCCCTTAAAATTTCAGAGTGCAAAAACGTGCAAAATTTAGTACGTTTTATGTCAACTTTCAAGCTTGACTGCAAATAACTCTAAAATAAATAGAGATATTAACAAGCGGCAAACGGCGTTATGAAATACAGTTAACTCCGCGTTGAATAAAAAAATTGGTGAACTTTGGTCCACTAACACCAAAGATTACGCTTCTAATATTTACCCACAAATAATTTTTTCGGAAGGCCATATTTTGGCCCATAGGGAGTGCTGCGCCCCCAAATTTTTGCAGGTGCTAGAAAATGACCAAGCCATACTAGCGCATCCCTCATCGGGGATTGGAGCCTCCTTTACATTTTTTTCAAAAACTGATAAAAAATTGGCTTAAAATGTAGCGTATTAACCGCGAGAACTTTGGAGCCAGGGGAGTAGCTTTATTAAACTTTGCCACGTGACGTGCTGTTAGATGGGGGTGACAACGCGGGTGCAACTTTTGGGGGTCACCGCCCCCTCAAAATTTGGGAAGGCAAAAAACGTAAAAAAATTAGTACGTTTTACGACAACTTTCGAGTTTGAGCGCAAATATCTTTAAAATCGATGAAGATAACAACAAAATCTAAACGGCGTTGACGAGAACGATTTTTTCGGCGTCGAACAAAAAAAATTGTGAAATTTCGTTTACTACGAACAAAGTTATAAGCGTTCATGTTGACCTACTTTCAGTCGACAATGCGCGTTTACCTCTGACGTTTTTTTTTATTTTTTATTAGTCCGCCCGAAAGCGATAGTTTTCGGAAAGACTTTTGTTTTGCTGTGGTTTTTTTCTTTTTTTCTTCGCGTAATCTTCGAGCTCCGTCGGCCGATCGCTGCGAAATTTTGCATGATGCTCGATGCTGCGTTCAGTTTTATAATTCCGGTATATAATTTTGGGGAGCCACCCCGAACAATTTTTAGGGGCCAAAACTTGCAAAATTTGGCCCAATTTTGGTCGACTTCAAAGTTTGGCGGCAAATATCTCCGAAACGGATAAAGATATATTCAAAATCGGTGAGTTACTCGTTCGACAGCGATTTTTCCCGCGTTAGGCGAAACAAGTCAGGTGAAAATCGGTCCAGTAACCTTGGAAATCTTGATGTGAGTTTGCACCCACCAAAAACGCATTTTTCGGAAAAGCATATTTTGGCCCCCAAAAGGGTGCTGCGCCCCCAAATTTTTACACGCACTAGAGAACTACCAAGTCTTACTAGCGTTCCCCCCACCGGAGACGGAGGCCTCCCGCGAAAAAAATTTGGGAGGGCCAAAAACGTTTAAAATTTGGTACGTTTTTGCGACATCTTTTGAGTTTGACCGCAAATTTCTCTGAAATCGATAAAGATAGCGACAGAACCTAAACATCGTTGACGAGTAGGATCCTTTAAGCGTTGAACAAAAAAAATTGTTAAATTCCGTTCACTACGAACAAAGTTATAAGCGCTCATTTTGACTTATCCTAAGTCGCATTTTTCGGAAGACCATATTTCGGTCCCTAGGGGGTGCTGCGCTCCCAAATTTTTATACGCGCTAGAGAATGACCAAGTCTAACTAGCGCACCCCCCACATGGGGCGGGCGCCCCCTTGCAACTTTTTCAAAAGGGAGTCAAAAATTGGCTTAAAATGCAATAAAAAGCGCTTATAACTTCGGAGTTAAAAAGTGTAGCCTAACAAAACTTTGGCACTTGACGCGCCTCTGAGTTGGGGTGTTAAGGCAAGTACGAAGTTTGGGGGGGCAAAAATATCCAAAATTTTTGTACGTTTTACGACAACTTTTGAGTTTGACCGCAAATATATCTAGAATCGATGAAGATAGCAACAAATTCTAAACGGCGTTGACAAGAAGGATCTTTTCGGCATTGAACGAAAAAAATTTATAAAATTCGGTTTACCACGAACAAAGTTATAAGCGCTTACGTTGACTTACCTTAAGTCGACAATGCGCGTTCGGCGTATGCCAATGCATTTGAGTTCGGCCACGTGACTTTGATGCCGGGAATATTCCTTCCCTCTAATTTCCCCCAATTGAACTTAGGGCGCTGGGCGGACTCAATTAGCCCAATTTCGAACGAGTTTCAAGTTCGGCGGCGAATATCTCTAAAATGGATGAAGATATTCAAAATCGGATAAATATTTTACAAGTTTTTTGGCGGGATGGGCACCGTTTCCTCAAAATTTCGGAAGACAAAAAAGTGCAGTAATCAGCGTGATTTAGAAAAACTTTGGACTTTGAACGCCATATTTTTAGAATGAATGTAGATATCGACAAGCGTTAAACGGTCTTAACGAGCACGGTCACTCCGGTGATATTGAGTCATTAGCACATCACTAATGCAATGATCATCTGGTTTCTTTTTTTCTCTTTCCGTTTTCGATAACAGAGGTGTGTATTATTAAATATATTATCAACTGTAATTTGACAATCTTATTCAGTTATGTATGTTATTATTATTGTAAAAGTATTTTATAAATCGAGTCTATGATATGCATTTTCTTGAACGTAATGTGTTGATTTTCGGTAGCACTAAATGCTAAATCCGCTAAATTGGCTGAATCGGCTGTATCAATTGGCCCATTGCTGGTTCAGGTTTTGGTTTGTTTTGGGGTTTAGTAAGTAAGTAAGTGCGTAAATGATTTATAAAGCGCCAAAGTCTCAGAAAGAATAAGGGCACATAGGATGATGGGCGTTAGGTGGCAGAAAAGGCTGACTGAAAAAATGTCGTAGCATTTCGTTTAATCGCATTTCGCCTAATCTTATTTCGCTTAATCGCTCCCCCAGTTGGGTCTACTGCAGAGCCCCAACCGAAATCGAACTATGGGTTAGGGTTAGGGTTAGGGTAAGTATACGACGCGAAATGAGATTAAGCAAAATGAGACGACACCCGTCATTTACTTACTAACGGTCGGCCAAAAAAATGGTACAGAAATAAATGATAAACGACAAAACAAAGCTTGGCAAAAAAGCAAAAAAAACGACAAAGCAAGTCGTTGTTGGTTCGCCTATCCAAAAAAGATTAGGCAAAATGGGATTAGGCGAAATGCGATTATGCGAAATGCGATTAGGTGAAATACTAGTCAACCACTGAAAGTAGTGGGTCTTTAAGTGACATCTGAATGTAGCCAAAATTTGACATTTACGAATTTGAGGAGTTAATGAGTTTCAAATTCTTGGAGCAGAAACACGAAAGGAACGAGAACCAAAGGATAAGTTATGCCGTGGAATTGCAAGTAACTGACTGGTAGAAGAGCGCATGGACACTGAGGATTTATGATATTGCAAAAAATCAGTAAGGTAAGGTGGATGGCCATTGTGCAGTGCCTTATAAGTTGAGATGGCGAGTTTAAATCTTATTCGCCATTTAATAAATAGCCAGTGGAGTTGTTTAAAGTTTAGATTTATCACTTAAAATTAGGGCTAGACGAAAATTAACGAAAGCCGTAAATTTTGGCGTTTGCTGTGAATTTTAGTGTTTGGCGTGATTTGCCGTGAATTTTTGCGCGGTTGCACTTTTGTGTCAAAATCTGTAAAATTAGATTGCTAAACATTGAAAGTTGACCCTAATATGACCTCGTTCATTATTATGATAATCATTTGCAACCGTTCATATTTTACTTTTTGTTAGGTATAATTACTAAAACTGTTTCTGAAAGTTATTAAGAACGATTAATGTTAGTACGTCTCGTTAGTCATAGTTACAGAATGATTTGTATTGTTTTGTTTTGTAGTGTTAAAGAATGCCTCGCAGACGTTTGAGTGCGGCGGCGAAGGCTAGTCGTTCTAAGGAGCGTAATAGATGTCGAGGAGGTTGACACATCTACCGTTACGCCAGCTTTAGTCCAGACTTCGCTTGAGTATGTCGCAGCAATATCCAACTCTAATGAGTAATCAACAGTGGCATAAGCTGTCATTGTTAATCCAGGGGACATGGATGTGTTTTTTACGACCCTTCTTACCAAGTTTGGTATTCGTAGGCCTCTTCGTTTTTCCTCTAAGTGGAGACACGCTGGCTTTCGGGTATAGAGAGTACGGTCGGCCCACCCCAGCAACAGCTGGAATTTTTGAAATTGGTTTACGAAATTCTGGTGTTCCAGGGACTTTTCCTACCAAGTTTGGTATTTATAGGCCTTTTCGTTTTCTCTTTATGTGGAGGCACGAGACAGACAGACAGACAAACGGACAGGATCAACAATAATGGGGCATCCTTTTAGGAAGGACGGCCTCATAAAAAGCCAGTCAAATGTGGTTATTACTTTTTGTGATCCTGCTAGGAATTCAGCAAGTAAGTAAAGACAGAAGTAGATGTGGCTTTTGTGAGGGGGTATTGTGTTCAGTGATTTTTGTTCAGGGTGTTGGATTCTTTCTGCTGAATTAATAAAACAAATTTTTACAGTAGCATTTGTAGTTTTTTAATAAATTATTGTGGTATTATTTTTGTCAACTGTTAATATTTTAACGTTAATGAATAAATTTACATTATTGTTTTTTGTGCATGATCTAGAGGTGAAAAAGTTCAAGCAGGTGGCAGAGCTCAAGATGAGTTGAACAGGCAACTAGGAGGTCGATCAAGTGCACGACGCCAGCCGACTGCAGGACCTGCTCCATCGGCATGTCGTCCTGTCAGCACGCAGTTTGGCCAGCAGTTGTCTACCTCAACGAGAACTAAACTGTAAGATAATGTTTAATTTACTAATATACACAATGTGCCCAAAAAACTTTTCCAATGTTATTTTTGAATGACTCCATGAAACATTAACAGATTTTAATTGTTTTTGTCATGCAACATTATAATTTCTGCATTTGCTAAAGTATTGCAATAAATTTGAGCTAAAGCTCACAAGATGCGCGAAAGCCTATAGCAGTTTCTGTTCAGTAGTTTAGCTGGAAATTGGGGTGTTCACACTAAGTTAATATACAAATAGGCCAACCAAATTCTCTATCTGGATCGCATAACGATAGTTTCGTAATGCCACCTTGTGAATAATATAGATTTGTGTCGCAGCTGACGGTGAAGATTTGGTGATTTTAGATTGCACCGTTTTTGACTAATCCACCCATGTGACAGATGGACGGACGAACAGACAGACAGAATTGTGATGGCTAAGACGCGCAGAAAGCAGTAGCTGCTTTCGCACGTAAAAGTGCTAAAAAGTTATTATTTATAAATATTCGAATATTTAGTCATTTTTAAGAGTTGAGTGTTGAATGTTGTTTGCTGGATTATTTTATTAATGAATATGTAAACAATTTTTAGTAGATGATTGTTTTTGTTGCACCCTGTAGATCTGGAGACATGTTGCGGAAGACGAGTACAGCTTGTTCAGCAATTGTTCAAGACCGCCAGGCAGATGACAAGGCTGAGTCAGTGCCAGCGACGTCAAGACGTCTTAGATCAGCTGCTCGTCTGGAACACGATCTGGCTACGCCGCCATCTAGACAGTACGTTTGTCTGTATGTACACCCTGTCTAAAAAACTGGATACCAGCAAGCACTCTCACCCATTAGTCATTGGTGAGTTCAGTTTATTTCCGTTTAGTTACGTCGCACTGTACGAATTTTTTGTCAAAAATTTGTGAAAATTTTTTTGTCCAACAAATGTTTTGTTGTGCATACAACTGAAACAAACTGAACTGAACATTTTAACTAATTTTGCCCCAAAATATGACAAATTACAATGGTGCCTGTCAGCAAAATTAGATATTGCGTTAAACCACACAACTTTGGCTCTGTATAAGATAGAATCGTAATTTTTGGTTGTAGGGAATGGTTTTCGGAGTTTTCGTCCAATTTAATGGTATGATTTATATCTGCCTTTGATTGACTCTGGTTGCCATGGCAATGAAATTTGAAATAAAACGGGCCATAACTTGGTTCCCTTATAAGATAATTGCACGTTGTTTGCACCTACTGGCTTATTTTTTTTCCGGGTTATTTGATGGTGTTATTTAAATTTCTCCCCTGGCGACCCCTGTTGCCATGGCAATAAAATTTAGGATAAAATTGACTATAATTTGGTCTGTGTAAGAGATATTTACAAGATTTTTGTCGTCAATAGGGAGGTTTTCAACTCAGCGTGGCCACTGTCGTCGGAGATCATTGTTGACATTCGTTGCTGATGTTGATTGTCTGTCGTCAACTTCAACTCAGCTTGGCCATCCTTACCGGGGATCAGTGTCGACGTTCGTTGCCCATATCCATCGTGTGTCGTCTACTTGAACTCAGCCTGGCCGTTCTCGTCGGGGATTATTGTTGACATTCGCTGCTGATGTTGATTGTCTGTCATCAACTTCAACTCAGCCTGGCCATCCTGACTGGGGATCATTGTCGACATTCGGTGTCGATGTCCATCGTGTGTCGTTTACTTGAACTCAGCCTGGCCGTTTTCGTCGGGATCATTGTTGACATTTGCTGCTGATGTTGATTGTCTGTCGTTAACTTCAACTCAGGCTGGCCATCTTGACTTGGGATCATTGTCGACATTCGCTGTCGATGTCCATTGTGTGTCGTTTACTTGAACTCAGCCTGGCCGATCTCGTCGGGGATTATTGTTGACATTCGCTGCTGATGCTGATTGTCTGTCATCAACTTCAACTTAGCCTGGCCATCCTGACTGAAGATCATTGTCGACATTCGCTGTCGGTGTCCATCGTGTGTCGTTTACTTGAACTGAGCCTGGCCGTTCTCATCGGGGATCATTGTTGACATTCGGAGAAAGGACACGCTCTGGGTCCCCGTCTTCTGGGCTGTCGTCAGTATACTTTCTATGCGTTATTTGCCTGAGGCAAGTGTTGCAACTCGCCCGCAGTAGTTCTGCGTCTTCCTCCATTGTCTACCTGGCTGGCCTGTTTACATCACCCACGGAGAAAGGAAACGCTCTAGGTCCCCGTCTTCTGGGCAGTCGTCAGTTGATTTTTTATGCATTATTTTCCTGAGGGAAGTGTCGCAATTTGGCTGCAGTAGTTTTGCATCTTCCTTCATCGTCTACCTGGCTGGCCTGCCTACATCACGCTCGAAGAAAGGACACGCTCTGGGTCCCCGTCTTCTGGGCAGTCGTCAGTAGACTTTCTATGCGTTGTTTGCCTGAGGCAAGTGTCGCAACTCGCCCGCAGTAGTTCTGCATCTTTCTTTGTTGTCTACCTGGCTGGCCTGCCTACATCACCCTTGGAAAAAGCTCACGCTCTAAGTCCCCCGTCTTCTGGCCAGTTGTCAGTAGACTTTCTATGCGTTGTTTGCCTCAGGCAAGTGTCGCAACTCGCCTGCAGTAGTTTCGCATCTTTTTTCGTCGTCTACCTGGCTTTCTTGCTAACATCATTCTCAGAGAAAAGACACGCTCTGGGTCCCAGTCTTTTGGCCAGTCGTCAGTTTACTTCCTAAGTGTTATTTGCCTAAGCCAAGTGTCGCAACTTACTCACAACCGTTCTGCATCTTTTTTTCGTCTTCTACCTGGTTTCACCAATGCGCATTACCTTAGGAGAATTGACAGCGTCTGGGTCCCAGTGATTTTGTGAGTCGTTACAGGGCTTTGTTTGCTTTATTTGCTTTAGGCAAATGGCGCCACTCGCCTGCAGCCGTTCTGCATTTTTTCCTCTTCTACCTGGTTTGTCCAGCGCACATTTTCATTAGAGGAAAGACAGTCTTTTGTTTTCCGTGTTTTGGTCAGTTGTCAGTGGACTTTCTGTGCGTTATTCACCTCAGGCAAGTGTCACAACTCGCCGATATTGATTGTCCGTCGTAAGTTTCAACTTAGCTTAGCCATCTTCATCGGGAATCATTGTCGACATTTGCTGTTGATGTTGCTTGTCCATCATCAACTTTAACTTAGCCTGGCCATCTGCTATTGATGTACAGTGCCTGCTGCTTAGTACTACTATGACTACTGCTGTTATTGCGGACCGGGTACTACGACATTGACGCTGCTGCACTACTACTACATTTCCGCCAGCCGGCTGCTGCTGTTTATGCTGACGTGCAGGTGACATTACTACTACACATTTGCTACTGCTATTACTCCTATTATTGTCTGCTATGGCTGTTGACTTTGCTGCTAGGTGTCAAGTCAGCACACAGAAGGAACATGGAACTCCGGGACCTTTAGTGATAGCTCGCACTTTACGACGTGCAAAACAAGGTCATGCTGACGCTGGTGTCATGGCTGAACCATCGTCACCGCAGTCGATTGCAGTGTCACCGTCAGAAGCTAATTCACCGACCAAGTCTAAGAAGTATGTACAACTAGCAGTGTTGTGGGTTACAGACTAAGAAACAGAAAATTGTCGTTTTTTTCTGAGAGACTGGTGCGATCTATAGATAGACAGATGTGTGTGAATTTTTATGTTTAAGGGTAATATACAATAAAAAAATTTTTTTGGTATTAAATGTACTGTATTACAGTGTACTGAAATCTAGTATCAAAGTTTTTTAGTTATTAAATTAAATATCTATTGTACTGTATTACTAATTTAAATATTGATTGGAGTGTATTGCTGCCATAGCAATGATTATTAGTTACTGAAACTTGGTGATTTTTAAGTCTAATGTCTAATTAGAACATTTTCAAAGTTATCTTTGCTTGATGAGAACTTGATAAAAATAAGAACTTTGTTAAGTCCTGGAAATGGAGACTTAAATTTAAGGATTTTTGGACACACTGCTATTAAATGGAATGATGTTGGCAGATGTGACTCTTGTGTTATAGAAGTCGACGCACAAGACGGAAAAAACAGTCGACTGCATCAACGGCAAGTCGTCGTCGACAAGCGTCGTAATCAGCGATGCGCAGCAACGACTGCGCCGTTGTCACGCCGCTGTTTGACTACTTCTCCGTCTGCGCGTTCGACTAAAAAAACGTCGCCATTCTGTCGTTATGCAAGCTTCGAGATGGAAGCAGAACTACATTGCTAATGCTCCAACAAGACTAGCCCACATATCTACCATGATAAAGACGAAATACTGAAAAGACAAAGAATTCCAGATTCGTTATAAGTCTCTGATGCGGGCTAAGTATAGCATTGAAGTATAGCTAAGTGCCGAGCTTCTTGGCGTCAAAAGATGAGACAGAAAATGTAGCCAATTATAAGGCAGATTATGCGGGAAAAGATGCGAACGAAGTACGTTGGTGACCCAAAATACCGCATGGCACATCAACAAAAGATGCAACAGAAGATGAGGGCGAAGTACCCTGGTGATGCCAAGTTCCGAGCAACACACCAACAGAAGATGCTGACCATGAAACGTGTGAAACGGGCCGATCGTCGACTGCAACAACGAACTGATCCGATGGCAGCTTTCACTCAGCATATACAGGAGGGTCCAATCTACTCCTGCGTCTCATGTCATCGACACTTGTACATGCAGACGGTGGTCAAGTTGAACCTGTCACGCTGTAAGCCGGAGAGTCGTCAACTGCTCTCTGCGATGCTGGCGGCGTTCAACAGCAGGAAAGGCGACCAGTTGTACGTCTGCCGTACCTGTCAGTCTTACATCAGACGCAACCAAATGCCATCTCAGGCTGCCATCAACGGTTTGAAGTTTGATGACACGCCTAAGCAGCTGCATCTCACTAAGCTGGAATCTGCACTTATTGCCCAGCGCGTTCCGTTCATGAAAGTTTTTGCTTTGCCGAGGGGTTGACAACGGGTGATTCGAGGTGCTGTTGTGAACGTCCCGTCTAACGTCTCGTCCACGACAACCATTCTTCCGCTAACACCAGCACAGGTCAGCATCATTCCGATCAAACTGAAACGGCCTCTACGTTACAAAGGCTACGTGATGCATCAGTTTGTTCGTCCGGATGCCATTTTCAGTGCTGTCCGTTGTACTGTACAGCTGTACTGTGGACTGGACGTCGATGAGGACTAGCACAAGTCATGCATGGAGGAAGACCCAAGGCATGGAACAACATGACGGGCAGAGTGACGCAGCCTGCTAAGCATCTCACTGACGTCGAGCCAAGCAGCGAGTCCGACGATGCTGAACCCGTCGCGCAGGACAGTGACGTTAAGCCTTTGGATTCCGGCAACGACAGCGATCGTGATGTCGTCATGGAGAAAGTCCGGGGTCTGAGCTTCAGCACCTGTCTGTAGCCGACGGATCCTCAGTATACAGCAACGGCACTTTGTGTGGCTCCGGCTGAAGGACAACAACCACTCGACTTTATGCTCGATTTTTCTTGTGAGGCGCCCACATTTCCGGCCAAGTTTCCGTTTGGCGTCGGCACATTTACTGACGAACGCGATGTATCGATCACGGTGAAGAAGTACTTCGTTCAACGTCTTTTTGAATTGGGACAAGCGCTTTGCCAGTAATGCGAGTTATCTTTTTTTTGTTCAGTACATTTGCGAGATAAAGCAGATAAGAAATAATATCACCGTCGCCATGCGGAAGACTGCTAGTCAAATGTCGGCAAGTGTCGTCTCGGACGCAGAGCAGCTACGGCAGCTAATGAGAAATGACAACGCGTATCAGTTTCTACAGAACGTTCGCGGCAGTCCAGCCTACTTCCAGCGCGCCGTACGGAAACTGATTGCGATGGTCGCTCAGCTTGGCTGTCCTCAATTTTTTCTGACTCTGTTGTCTGCAGATATGTCGTGGCCTAAGCTTTTTCGGATCATTGGTTAGCAGAGTGGTCGCTCGATGACAAATGACGACATTGCGGGACTTAGCTATGATGAAAAGTCATCGATGCTTCGCAATGACCCCGTCTTGGCGCCTCGGCTGAAAGCATTTGTCAAAAATGTCCTTGTTGGTGCATCCGCACTCGGTCCTGTCAGACACCACTTCTACAGGATCGAGTTCCAAATGCGTGGCAGTCCACATGCACACTGCTTGCTTTGGACAGCTGATGGTCCAAACATGTCAAAAGCTACGGCGGAGGAAATCGAGGACTACTTTGAAACCAAAGTTTCCGGCCAGTTACCACCCGATGAAGATCCACTCCATGCTCTTGTCGACCGTGTTCAGCGTTACACGCACTCGGTTGCATGTCGCAAGGGCAAGGATCAACATTGTCGGTTCTCCTATTTTTGTCCACCGTCGGAGAGGACGATACTGGCAAAGTTACCCGACGACGGCATGGTGCTGGAGCTTCGCCATCTGTATCAAGAGACGAACGCAGACATTCTGAAACGTGTCCGAGATGTACTCGTCAACAGCGAGGACTGTAGTTCGATGATCTTGGACGACGTTCTCCGAGAAGCCAACATCACGAGTGAGAATTATCACAACGCATTGACAATGAGCTTCTCGGGTCGCCATCTGGTGCTACAGCGTCGTCCATGTGACGTGTACATTAATAACTACAATCCAACTTGTTTGGCAGCGTGGAAAACGAACATGGACGTACAGCTAGTGTTGGATGCCTATGCCTGCATCATGTACATCGTGGCGTACGTGACAAAAGATAAACGAGAGATGGGCGAAATACTACGTTCAGCGAAAAAAGAATATTCGGACAAAGACATCTGGTTTCAAATGAAGAAAATTGAGTCCGTCTTCTTAACACACCGAGAGGTCAGTGCACAGGAAGCTGTCTTCCGTCTCCTGGGGCTTACAATGTTGTCCTGCAGCGTCAAGCGCGTCTTCGTGCCGACAGACTTGCCGGACAACAGAGTTCGCATTTTGAAGCCCAGCTGATGTCTGGAAATTCTGGATTCAAATTCGGAAAACGTGTACATGACCGAAATAATTCAGCGCTACGTTGCTCGCCCATCTTCACTTGATATCATGTGTCTCGCCGACTTCGCTGTGGAGTACGATGTCAGCTACAACGCCACTTCCAGTCAGAACGCGGACTTTGCAGCTCACGACAATGATGAGGATGATGTGCAGCCAGCTGATGAGCCACCAGCTGAAAAACAGTATGACAGCATCATC
>Ga0209367_1004132_pt1 | contig 19965 bp, 8 predicted proteins | sample WorMetLIZISLAND2_FD_187412 | JGI IMG/M metagenome (GOLD analysis project Ga0209367, IMG submission 187412) | Marine gutless worms symbiont microbial communities from Max Planck institute for Marine Microbiology, Germany - Olavius geniculatus... ...
GGGGAAGCTGTTAAGATCTGTTTTGCATCTGTTTCATCAGGCATTCGTGCAATGTGTCCGAACAGGGACAGGCACCTTGACTGGACTATGGCTGAGAGATGGGGTTGCTTGGTTAACCTTCTGACTTCGTCGTTGCACACATGCTGGTGCCAGTTGATTCCTAGCAGCATTCTCAGACACCACTGATCAAGTGCTTTAACGCATGCGTTAAAAAATTAACCCTTTGACAGCTCTAATTTGATAGCATTATTTTGTTACCTATCGAAGTACTGACCGGACCCGGCATTGATTAACTTTGTTGATGCAACTAGTGACATTACAAGCTAAGTTAAATCACTGCCAAGCGACTAAAAACTGGTTCATGCACCATTTATTCCATCTGGCAGGAGACGGATTGGGCCTATTCGATAACTCCTGGTCGGTCATTTGCCAGCAAAGCAACCTTGAGCAAGTTGCTAACCTTCTGTGTTCTCAGGTCAACTCAGCCTCCTACCCTCCATGGGATAAGAAATGAGTACGGCATTATCGTTTGTGGGGTGAAGGCCTGGTGTGGCTGATTGGGGTGGTGGTATGTCTGCTGGCTGCACCACTGGTCCAATTGTTTGCTGACGCGGGCAATGGATGGCCGCATAGAGTGCTGCGGTATCATTAGTTCGTGCCAATCAGCTGCCACTTGCCCGTAGATTGTAAAGCACTTCCGATCGTGGGTCTGACTCGTGTAATAAGCGCTAGACAAGTACCACTGGACCTTTACCTTTCACACAGATGCAGCATGCACGTGAGAAGCTATATTGTTTATTTTGCATCGCATGATAAACCCGATGCTGCGTGATATGTGCAGGTAAGATGGGTGTGTTCTGTTATGTTCAGATGTGTGTGAGAATGCGGGCTGTAATCAGCTCTGTCTACCCAACCGGCAACGTCGTTTCACCTGTCTCTGCACGGATAACTCATCGATACCCTACGTCCTCGCTGCGGACAGGAAGACCTGTCATTACTTTAATGTCACTGGTACGTAATCTTATGTTAAAAGGAAGGCATTTTAGGTGAAACTGTGTATGTGAAATTTCACAGCTGACAGTTCTTGCTGAAGAGTTGAATTTTTGGATAAATCAGCAGAATTTTGTTTGTGAGGTTCAATAACATATTATTTATTATTTTAGTGATATTTGCCAGATTTCAGCATAGCTTCTATACTGGTAATCAGAATTTAATTACCGGGTATTTAATTTGTCTCGTTTGTTGAAAATTTTCTCCTAGTTAATCGTGTGTGATTACGGGTTGATTTCGGCCATGTTGTAGAATGAGTTGTCTCTGTAATGTTTGGTCAGTGACGCTGGAGAGCACATCGGCGAGTGTTCAGAACACATCACCTCTACCCGCATCATCTAGCACTCATGTCGGCGTCGTCGTTTTTGCTTCCATTCTAACCATCATCATCATTCTCATTGTAAGTGAAAAAAAGATAAAGCTGGTGCAGAGTTCTTAAAAGGAAACCCTTTACAGAGCTACAGAGCGTCACCTGCCATATGGGATCACACCCAACACACGTGAACATGTCCTGCCTTAACCCCAGCCCGATAGGCCGGTACTCGATTTACCTATTCGGAGGGATGGAAGCCTGAGTTAACCTAGGCAGCTCGTTAGTTACATATCTGGATGGTTTACCTGCCCGCAGGCAGTCACCCATTCAAGTACGCATCCAGCCCGTCGTAGAGCAAATTCGTTGATCGGACACAATACGTGAGTTCATGTTTCGTCGGGAAGTAGGATTATCGCTTTGGTCGACACTTTCTCTTAGAATAAATACCAAGATAATTGAAAACATAAACTGAAGTTAGAATTTGGTGTTATCTTTCTTCTAAGAACCAACATTTCCGATTATCTACCAGATAAGAAGAAAGGTAATCGGAAATGGCAGCTAACACCAAAGTTAATCCGAGCATTACCGATTAACACCAGACAGCTCCAATGCAAAAGAATAGGCATATCTTCTTAATTCCTAGCGATTAGAAACTTTCTAATCGATTTTCAGTTCACTTTTTAATCTATGGATAAGAAGTAAGTTAATCGGATTCGGTTCTTAGCGGATGTCAGATTAAGCGGATGCCGATTAGAAAAAAGATAATCCTACTTCTCGACAAAACATGAACTCACGTAATGTGTTACCACTGCAGCAGGCCATCAACTTGCCAACCAACTGCTTCTGCTGTTACTGCACTCCTACATCTTTTCAGCTTACTGGTATTTCTGGAAATCTTTTATGCTTTGTTCAGTTTTGACGACAACAAAGGCAAATGACCAGAAGGAACTGTGCAAAACCAAGTCTGTTTGGCAGTGTCCACAGTAGCTGCTGTTGCATGCTGTAATATTTATACCAATGACGTCAGCGTCAGCCAATAGCTTTCGGCCTAGCTGAGTTTGCCTAGCAGCAGCTATTAGCAGCATGGTTCTATCTTACAATGGTAATGTATCCGGATATCCAGTCCTATGACCTTGACCTTTGATTCATGACCTTGAAATTCAATAGGGTTCTAGCGGTTGTCGAGTTACATGTTTGCACAAAATTGCATCGAGACAAGTGCAGAGGTGACAGTGTAACAAACAAGACAGTTTTTGCTTACTTTTTATTTCACAAGGTAGCGTAGAGATGCAATTACAGTGTGGTGGCATATATAACAATCAAGTTATTGCAGATTTTCGGCCGAGTGTGCCCGTGAAATAATTTTGATAGTAGGTCAATAATTGGTGAAGATATGTACAAAAGTAAAGTGGCATGTTTTTATTGGCCAATGGTGTAGATCGTGTTTGTTGTTATATTGTGTGACAGTCTATAATGTAGCAGGCAAACTGTGAGGAGGTCATTTTTACCTCCGCCAAGGAGGTAATGTTTTTGCCAGACTTTGTTTGTTTGTCTGTCTGTCTGTGTGTCAGCAAGATAACTCAAAAAGTTGTGGACGGATCTTTCTTAAATTTTCTGGGAATGTCGGGAATGGCAAAAACTACCAGTGATTCAATTTTGGGGGTGATCCGGCTGGAATCCTGAATTCTGGACCACTTTGAAATTTTCGTTAACGTTGCTTTCAGTGGGGCATAAGGGAAACCGTTGCCATACTGAATGTGGTGCTGCCACCTGGCGAACAACATGGCCTTGGCGTAGGTCTGTGGGCTCTGACTGCTTTCTAGTTTTATCGTGTGACCATCAGATGCTGTTCTGTGCAGGTGTTGTTATTGCTGTTTCGATGGTACCAGCGGAACTCTCGCAAAAGTTTCAACTTTGACAACCCGGTCTACCGTCACACGACCACCAGCCAGTTCTTGGTGCTTCAACCCAAGTCCCTCTCGTCGGTCAGTCGGTTTGTCTTTGTGCCGATCTTTTGCGTCTTCTGGCTAGTTTTTTTTCATTTCATCCCTTGCTGCTATGCATGGGCAACGGCACTCTTCAGAAAGTGCTTTGGCCACAGATCTGGTGGGCATCTGTCTCCATTGACATCTGGAGCAAGTCAGCTATGGACTAAGTCACTTCTTTTACAATTTAAGTGGTTTGCTAGCCAGCGGGCAAATTGTGTAAAGTACTAAGGTAAAGTATCGTCTTTTAGCACAGATCCAGTAATAGTGCGTATTTGGTGTTAAAATGTGCAATGGCCCAAGCTGTTAGTTGCCATCTTACTATAATGGGCGGAAAGACTGTTTGTCTGTCTGTCTGTCTGTCAGCCCCCTCTAGCGCCTTCCCTGTTGCACGGTCGCAGACCACTACCACAGCATTTAAATCCTTAGACCTTGGGTACATGCCCCCCACCTGCCCCCATGGGCAGCCTGAAGGGGCGGGGGTTGAGTTGCCAGGTCTTCTTTCCCCGCTGATTCTGTCAAGTTCGTCAGTATAGTGCTCAGCTTCGTGGCGACGTCTGGTGAATGACGGCAACTTAAAGGTCGCAGCCTAAGGCCTCAAGTCCGGCCATAAATTTCATAGTCTCTGCGACGTGTGTTGGCTCACGCTGGCAATTGGATCAGTGGAGCCCTCTGCACGTTATTACGACCACGTACCACGTACTGCGTATAACCCCTCCCAAACTCTTGCATGCATTCATTTCACTAGCAAAGTAACCTGCCCGTAGGGCGGGTACTTTGCTAGTTTCTTCAATGCCACCACTGCTGCTGTGCTAACAAGAAGGGCAAAATGTTGGCCCGTTGTTATACATCCATTCATCAAGAGCTCCATAAGGCTAACGCTGACCTTTGATCTTTTAAACTGAAAATCAGCATGATGGTTACTCCTGTTCTGTTGAACGTTGGCACCAATTTTGGCCTTTCCATGCTTTTCTGTTTTCAAGTTACAAGCCTGTAAGAGATATGTGGGCAGTTAGCCAGGAGCCATAATGCAGCTGTTTAGCATGGCCACATTACTATGCGCGACAGTATGTAATGCTTTGCGCATCTTAGCCATCGTCCAGGTGTATGTCTGTCCGTCTGTCACACTTGTGATCTGTATCAAAACGGTGCAAGCTAGGATTACAAAAACTTCACTGTGGGCTACCACAAGGACTCTAGTTTTTGTGACTAAATTTTGTGCCCCTGGGTAAGGGGGTTCTCCTCAAACAAGGCCATCAAATAGGGGTACCCCCTGAAAAAAACGTTATTTTGCTGCTATTGGCTCGTCTTGTGTGAAAACAGTTGCAAATAGGTACACACATGTTGCTTATATAACAAGCACTGGTCACGGGCTTACTTTTATCAACATTGATGACCTTGAACGACCTTGAACTTTCGAAAGTGGGGGTTTTGGTGAATTTGCTGCAGCGCACGTTTAAAGAGTGAATTGCGACAAAATGGCTAGAGATACACCTAGACAATGTGCGAACAGGAACTGCTCAGGCTGTTGCGCCTCTCATGAGCTTTGCTCATATTACTTGTAAATATACCTTTTTTGTCAAATTTGTTAGTACTGCAGCTGTAAGGATGCTTTCTGGCATGTTTGCTCGACTATGCAGTGTGCGTAACGTAAAGACCTTCCTGAGCCTTAAGGCCCATTGAGTGGCTCTGATCTCAGTTTCCTTGGCTGTCAGCCAGACACCAGTTTATACTGCGAGACCATGGATATGGGGGCCAGTGCATCGCGAGGTGTTCCTGTTTACGTCCCAGCTTTTGTCGGTACTCATTGCGCCTACCTACGGAGGGATGGCCAGGCTGAGTGGACCTGGGTGGCTGGTTACGTACCGGGATGGTCACCCGTCCAAGTACTAACCGGGCCTGGTGTTTATTAACGCGCCTACGATTCAAACTCCGCGCCTTTGATTCGAACTTCTGTTTTGACATATGGCGCGTTACAAATGCAGACTACTTACTTACTTACTTAACTTCGTTGATGCGATCAACGACGTTACCAACTGAGCCAGACCACCCACTGTGCAGTCAGTTACATTTGTTTGACTTGTGTATGCTTAGATGCTGGATCCGTTAACGTCAAACGAGGTGTTATAAATGCGGTCGTCAACTACTGTCTCCAGTCTGCGCCTTGCTGTGATTTTCACCATTTAACTATCCACCAGCTGTAACATGACGGCTAATACTGCAGCGTTTTAACCATGCGTGAACTGCTAACGAACGCTCTGATGTTATTTACTAATGCTGGCTCATTCAACTTGTGATCGTGTGTCGTCTTCGGATTTCCGAGTCATTGATAATATTGAATCGAATGCTGTTAAAATTAGTCGACATGTGGTGACTGCGCAATATCTTCGCTATTTTACTATAGAGATTGCTGTATTATTGAAATGGCTGTTTTTCATATTATTCAATGTATATAGTTACTCATTGTTGCAATATTGCTATTTGACGAATACAGGTGCATTTGATCAGTTGTTCTCACTCGCTGTATATTAAATGCAGCGATATTGTGAAAAACAGTTAAATATTGATGAATGATTTTAACTTGTTTGTTGAATGATGTGCTTAATTCCAATTTGTTCAGAAAACGTGGAAACCAGATTCGTATTTATCAGAGTCATGTACTGTTTATGGCTCAACATACTGAGTGTCGGATATACATTTTCTCATCACGTAAATGTTTAATTATATATTGAATTTAGAGCTGTCAAGGCGTTAATTTTTTTAATGCATTAATTAACGCATAAATTAACACACCCAGTCCTGTCTATAGGGAGAGTAGGGGGATAAGTTATCACAGCCTTGTGACATTTGAGGGGCCCTGCCTGTCTAATATAGAAAGTTAGAAACACATTTTTAAACGTATAATCAACAATAACTGACATCATAGGTAGCATAGAAATCTATTAGCATGTCATCGAAAATCGAAATAATTATTTATTTACAGTAGTGATGGAATGAAAGCTACAGTTTAGTTACTCGAATTCATTCGATTGTCAAATAACCGCAGTTTAACGGAATATTTCAACTTTTGCTTCACAAAATTTAGTAAATTAACATAAATTTACGTATGAGCGTTAATTTTTTTTAACACGCGTTAATTTATTAACGCGTTAATTAACGCATCAATTGTGACAGCTCTAATTGAATTTAATATTTTGGATCAAATGGAGAGAAAAGCGTGTTAGTAGCATTAACAACTAACTCATTACTTGGTCATGGAGGTGTCACAGTAGTATGCTAATGTCTTAGGATTTTTCTACTGGTCCAAACTTCCTCCATAATTTTCCACAGTTTTTCTTGACACAACTCCCGTGTTTTCACTTTGTACGGGGTGTCCCGATGAAAACGAGGCATCTTCATCTTTGTAGTGCTTTAGTGTCGAATAAGAAAGATGTAAGAAACTCGTCTATTGTTCTTTTGATCCGACATATTTCTTTGTCGAGTGTGTTTAACTGCAGACTGTTAATAGTGGTCAATATTACACTTTAGTCCATCGATTACAGTTAGTGTTAGCCGGTTGTGTAGTGCATATGATACAGGATAAATGCACTGGCTAGAAACTACGAATGGTGCTTAACCTGCAACATAGAGGATCCTGATTGAGCAGTTAGCTGCAAGTCGTGCTGTATTTGTGCTAACGTTAGATCTGAGGCTCCATTTTCTGATAACATCTGGAATGGCCTTACATTTAAGTAAGTAAGTAATTAAGTAATCTTTTATTAAACAATGGTCAAACGCCATTGCAAAACAGAAAATAACATAGCAAAATTGGTACAAAAAAGTGAAATGAAATGAAATACGGTAGAGATACAACATACTCTGTGTGTACTTTAAAAAAATTTTCCAGAAAGCACAATTAGTGCAGGGTTCCTATGCCTCCTGGAAAGTCCTGGATTATTTTCCTTGAAAATTCTAGGACCTAAAAAGTCCTGGGAAAAATATCACTAAAAATCATGCATTTTTTCATAAGCTCAATTGGAAATCATTTTTTTCTGCTCGCTTTGCTTGCAGATTACTTCTAGTCCCCTACTTTTAAATTTGTGGTGCCAGTACGTTATATTTCAAACATACGTGGGCTATGAAAAGTACTGGAAAATTTGTCATGGGGGTTTTGGAAAGTCCTGCAAAAGTCCTGTTTTTTTTTGTTAGTAAAACAGAGGAACCCTGTTAGTAGCATTAAATACTACCTGGTTTACTGGATGGTTTTGAAGATTTCAACCTAGGAAGAATATTCCAATGCAATTCTCATCATCATAAGCTTATTTCTGTTAGATTTTTGTCAAAGCTCAGATGACTGTTAGCATTTGATATTGAACATTTGAACTGAATAAAATCTTACAGTTTTATCTTACTTGTAAATCAGTTCCGGGTTGATATTTTAGTGGATAGTTGTTGCCTGCATGATACAATCCCAACTGGAAAGATGTTCTGCCCTGTTTTTGCTATGGTGCTCTCTCTGTCAGTTTGTTCGTAAACAGGCAACTAATTGTGGCAGGGAAACCCGAAAGTCTGGGGAATTTTTCACCTCGTAAACTGCTAAGCGTCGGGAGGTTGATGTTTGCAAGTCGGGCAAAGTGTGTGTAAACATCTCCGGATAAAACAGGCAACACCGTTGTTGTTCGGTAGCATAGTAAGTAGTAGCCTGATATAGCTTAGATCATGTTGAATTTTTGTGTAACCACACTGCATGGTGTTATTTAACTGTTGTCGCTGTTATATTCTGTTATTATGACTGTTAATATGCATGATTTTGGTAACCACAATGTGGGTAAGGGTGCTGCTAAGAGTGGTGGTGTAAATATGTGTAAATTTTACAGTACCACAGAAATGGGCTGATTACGCAATCGCTGACACTTGATTAGAGTCGGTTTTTGTGCTTTTTGTTAACGCTAGACATTATTTTATCATTTGTTAGTAGATTTTGGAGTAATTACACTCGTTTGCAATGAAGTCCTTCCAATTTGACTGTTGTGTTTTTAACTTAAACTGCTGGTTTTTAAATTTGTAAAAAAAAAACATCTGCCATTTGTTATACTAAAAATGAAGAACGGCATTCTGCATTGTTCATTGTGTGTTGTTTAAGTTACGGTGCCTTCTCTGTTGTGTGAAGTATATGTGTGAGATAAATACAAGGTGGTGCACAATTAATTGGAAGAGGGAAAATTATTAGAAATGCCATTACTGTTACATATGCACACTCATAAACGACATTTCTTACAATTTTGAGTTCAGGTCGTTTTTTGTGTGTTTTGTGTTCCTTATCAGGTTTTTTCTGTAAAGTTTGAATTTTCTGTTTCATTATTGTAATGGTTAATTACCTCCGCCAAGGAGGTAATGTTTTTGCCGGTTTTTGTTTGTCTGTCTGTTTGTTTGTCTGTGTGTTAGCAAGATAACTCAAAAAGTTATGGACGGATCTTTCTGAAATTTTGAGAGTGGCATAAACTACCAGTGATTCAATTTTAGGGGTGATCCGGAAGGAATCCTGGATTCTGGATCACTTTGGAATTTTCGTTACCATTGCGTTAAAGGAGGCATAAGGGAACCACTGGCAAAGCGAAAATGGTGACGCCACCTGGCGAATAGCTTTGCCTTGGCGGAGGTACCTGCGGGCTATGACTGCTTTCTAGTTTTTTTCGTTCCATTATTATATGTGTGCATTGCTTGGAAAGGCCATCCACGAAATGACCTATACTGTGTCGGGTGGGACGTTAAACCCTACTCACTCACTCAGTCATGCTTTTCATGGGCCAACCAATTGGACAGTTTTGGAAACATTCAACCCGGATCATTGCAGTGAAGAGTGGTCATGTTGAACATTTGAACACAGTGGCTCGGTAGTTTAACGGTAATGTGTCGGACTTGTAATCCTGAGGTCACTCAGGGGCGCAGGTTCGACTCCGCACTGGGACACTGCCGGGTAACGACCTTAGACAAGTTGTTCACACACATGTGCCTCTGTCACCAAGCAGTATAATTTGGTACCGGCTTCACCGCTGGGACGTAAACAGGCACACTGCGCGATACACTGGTCCCGTATCCGTGGTCTCGCAGTGTAAAAACTGGTGTCTGGCTGAGGGCCTTAGGAAACGGAGATCAGCGCCGCCCTATGGGCCGTAAGGCTCGGGAAGGACTTTACGTTTTTTTACATTCAAAATAACCACCATTCACTGCAGTGATTGGGCTAATCGTTTTCGAAACTGCTTGACTGCTCCGTCTACATGAAGCATGTATATTCCAGTTTTTATGCACCATCCTAAAATTATTTTGTTTTTAACCCGTTGCAGTATATTTTGTTTGTTGTGTCTGCTAATGTTCATCTTATCCAATGCGTAATTAGTAATCAAATGGTAGCGAATGAAATCGGTTGTTTACTTTCCGCATATACCGGTATGTACATTTTATATTGATTTCGTTTCTAGCATCTCTGTGCTAACGGGATGACTGTCTAATAAACCGTTTAAGTTTTTTTATAAACATTGCTCAGTTGGTTTTGTGTAGCAAGTGAAGCTGTGTTCTAATGCTAATCTGTGGCAGCCATCTATTTCCATTCCTTGTTTTTCCTGCTATTTTCTTCTTAGCATTTTGGCTTGTGGTAACACAGTTTCTGCACATCATTGAGCCGTGTTAGTAAAGAGATGGGGATACCTTCTTGGTATCTAACAAAACCACCCAGGTCAACTCAGCCTGGCCATCCTTCAGTGGGTTTACATGAAATCAGTACAGGTGATAGTAATAGTGAGTTCTTCATAACAGTACGTCCTGTTACCTAGGACTGCTGGCGTACTGATCCTGTCGATTAAAGGCGCCGACTGTTCACGACAGGGTTGGATCGTGTTGTGTAGTTTAACCATCACCAGCTAAAAGTACGAGTACTACTACACTGTGTCTGGAAAAAAGTAACCCTCTGGACATCGTACAATAGAAATTTCAAATCTGAACGAATCCAAATACAACTCTGTGTGCTCAATTCCCAATGAATTTCTAAATTGAGCACCAAATTTCGTTGAAAAATATTATTTCTTAGCGGAGTTATTGTGTGGCCACATTACCTAGCAAAACAAACACTGTCAAAGCTACAGTGGTCTCGGAGAACAGGCAACACATAAAGATATCAATTTCGTAGCATAAAATAGTTAAGCTTACTTACTTATTCACAGTAGTGCCTTGTGACGTCATTGTTACATCATATAGTTGTTTATTTACTCAGTTTACCAGTAATAATTTTTAGAATAGATCGTTTGATATGGGCAGAATAACAAAGGATGATCGCTGTTTGATCATGGGCTTACGAACCGATATTAGCAGTAGTGTTTGTTTTGCTAGGTAATGTGGTCACACAATAACGGTGTGGTGGGTGGAAAAACTTCACGTTTACATGCCATAAATTTCTGCTTGTAACAGTGAAAGAATGGTTAAAATTGGTGCTGAATTGCCGAAGTTATCCCAAAAATAAAACTGGGTATCCGTTTTTTGGACCACCCTGTATATAAATATTTATGTCATTATTGTTTAGGTTGTTCAGCAGCCTGTAGAATGAAGTGTGTAATGTAGAAATAGACAAGAAGCTTAGACTTGTGCCAGTTCTGCATACAACAGTTCAAAATTTTTTCTGCTCGCTTTGCTTGCAGGTTATTTGTACCTCCACTTCTAAATTTGTTTCACAGCCCTTGTTTGCCATTATTTTTAAACAAAAAAATAACAGTACAAATAGAACTTCAAAAAGTTAATATTGCAAATATACTTGTATGTACGAGGGGCCCACAGTTGCTTTCAAGCCTTAGGGTCTGGGGGGATTATGATCCGACCCTGAAAATGGCAGAATGGTCATGACTGTGTGTAGGTAATACTGACCAATACTGAACATTTTTCATTGACACACTTACCAGTAAATGTGTTGTCAGTTGTTAAAAAATCCATCATGTGTGATGTCATTACTACTAAAGTGTCTCATTAAATATCATTAGCTTACAATGAGTACTAATATTTACAAATTTGTGTAGCAACTTTTTTAGTTTCTGTTTATGATTCTAGGTTTTGATCAATTTTGATTATAATTACACATGTGTGCCACTGAAACAACTTTAAGGTGGTCACTATTATGAATTCATGAATTTACCACTATTTATGATAGCTTATATTTATGGAGCACACAGTATGCTATAGATATGCTCATATTCATAAAATGTCACCAAAAGTTGACTGTCCATTTATAGTTGTATTACATTTTTTGGTTAAAAAAGAGTAAGGCAATACAGTTCTGTCAAATAATGACTTTAAATAATTTGAAAATGAACATGAAAAATTTTTTAAAGTATGTGCTGTATTTGTTGTCATTGTTTGATTACATATTTTGTATGCATTTAATTCTGGTTATGACTCATGACAATAAATAGTGTAAATTTCATTTCAAAAATCTTGAGGCCTGATCAAGATCATTGAATAGTAAAATCAGCTTTGCAATAATATGCATTGATGCTGAGAATAGTATAGTTTGTCTGCGATGATCATGGTTTGCTTTTTGAATCACCTTGTATATGTTATATCGTTGAGATTAAGATTCAGACGATAATATTCTCATAATTTTTGTATTTTTGTCATGATTGTGGAGCGTAGACAGACAAACAAAGCTATGATGCCACAGTCTAGTAAGGGCCAGTCTGGAATTCAACATGCGATAATATCGCCCCAATATCGCCCCAAAACCATTTTTGCTGTTTTCGAGTTTTGACTCATATCACCCTTACATAGCTTTGTTAACTGTTGAAGTTTTTTGCTCTGATTTCAAGATAAGTTTGGATTTTTTTTGGCGTGGTTTTAGTTTGTATTATGATTACAAGTCTGTCATCTAGTACTGGAAGTCAGTGTAAAAACAGTATTAGTTTGTGTTAAAGTTATCTACTCCGGATAGAAATAGGGGCCCTCTGCCTGTTTCCAGTTATTCGTTGATGATGATAATGAAGATCAAAGGTAACAAAAATCCTCAGACTCTCAGTGAATAGGAAAAGAAATCGTATTTGAACATAATTAATGTTTTAGCAATGTCATTGTTCACCACGATGTAAAACAACCACACCCGGTAGCATGTTGATATTAAATACCGGTAGGCGTCAAAAGCTGCAGTTGTAATTTGTCAGTTTCGGTTTTCGGATTGAGTTCGATAACGAAACGTCGAAAACCATGTCGAAAACTGAATATTTTATGTATTTGCCCATCACTAATCACCGGAAGTTAAACAAGGGAAGTAATGTTGTTGTTTACGTATTGTGTTGTATATTTAGTTATAAGAGGTTTTACATTGTTAAAAACAGACACGATAGTGCAGTTTAGCACAGCAAGTGAGTTACCATTTGTGTCGACGTCTAGAGTGTTATAAATAAAAAGCAGAACGAGTTTTGTTGGTAGCAGGGGCGGTTGAGGCCAAGATTGCTTGCCTACATAAAGCTACCGAATGGCATGGCCAGGGCGTTTGAATGTAGTCCACGATTAGTTTTTTGATCGTTGTTTGGTGTGTTTGCCACAAGAACTGAGAAATCTTTCTGACAGTTTACAGCCTATTTGGCGTGCCTTTTACGTGTGCACTCTCCACGTATGATGGTTGAACACTGTCCGACATGCCTAGGAAAACAAGCCAATGGCAGCAGTGCTTAACAGAGAGAATCAGTCAGTCAGTTTATCATCACCGGCCCAGCCATGTAGCTGATAGACTGATGGGATGTTTACAGAAACCCTGCATTATTATGTTGGCACTCTGTGATCTGACTAACATGACATGATGATGGAACGTGTCTGAAGTTATTTATACATAAGCAGAACCTTCTGCTTTGATGGAGTGTAGAATCATTGATTAAGCTTTCTTGGTTTATTTTGTCTATATTCTAGATCCTTGCCTGTGATAAGTCACGTCAAATCTCGTTGAAATGAATAGACAGTTGAGCTTTGGTCGCAACAAAGGATCAGGTAAAGTACTTGCTGTTAGCCTGAGGCGCGTTTTGCACTTTCATTTCTCTGAGAATCTCTGAGATTCTCTGAGGATGTCTGAGATGCTGCATAGAATTCGCATTTTGCACTTGCTTTTTTCTGAGATTCTCAGAGAATCCAGCCAACTTGCAGAACAAGAAATTTGAGCTAATGCTCATGAGATGCGCGAAAGCCTATAGCAGTTCCGGTTCAGTAGTTTAGCTGAAAATTGGGATGTTCGTGCCAAGTTAATATACAAATACCAAATTCTCTATCTGAATCACATACCTGTAATGATAGTACCTTTTGAATGATACAGACTTGTGTCGCAGCCCGAAGTTGCCAAAAAATCCATAAAACCCCCTATTTTGGCGTTCAAGGTCATTCAAGGTCATTGAATTCAGCGCCAATCGAGAGCCAGTATACGATTTCCTATTAGTGATTAATAGTAACCTAGTCCTTATCTCGCACCGTTACTGAGATACAGCGACTTATTGGCCAAAAATCGCAAATTTTGCCCGCCCCCTATCATTTAGTGCCCTTGTTTGGGGTGATCCCCTTCGAATTTATGGAAAAGCTTTATAGATACAAGCAGCCGATGATGAAGATTTGGTAATTCTAGCTTGCACTGTTTTTGACTGATCCACCCACGGACAGACAGACAGATGGACAGAATTGTGATAACTAAGATGCGCTGAAAGCAGTAGCTGCTTTTGCACGTAAAAGTAGGAACACTGCAGTGAACTGCAGGGAGAATATGTTGAGAAGTAACATAAATGTCAGAAATGTACGATTGACTGACGTTTTATTAAGGATGTAGTTCTGGAACTTGTTGAATGCCCCTCATACCCTTATTTCTAGAATTACACTAGGCTACATCATTCTCTGTTTGGCCATTTTTCAAAAGCAAACTCTTTTTGTCAGTATTTCTGTGCTTCAGGTGCTCTTCTAGCCTTTTAACTAACAGCAGCAGACAGCATAGTTAATTAATTATGATGATTTTATGATAGTGTGCATCAAATGCATGAATGAACGACTGTGAAAATGTTTAGGGACTGGAAGTAGGCAGTGGGTGCACTCTGCAGAAACGTTGACAACGGGACGTGTTGTCTACAATGTCAAGGTATGAGTGCAATGTAATTGACTCACAACTTGCAAACCTGTGATAGTAATAGAGTAGGAAATTAATGACATTGTTTATGGTGCTGTCATTATTGCACTGCCAATCAAGAGTTTACCCTCTTCATCTGATGCATGTAGTGTGAGCACCAGGTCTCTACCAAGCTTTGGATTCTTCCAGTCGGCTTAGATTCTCTCGAATAGGCAGCTGTAATAGTAGTGCATTCATCATCACCATTTATTACTATTCAGTCCAAAAAACCTGATAAACTTGTTTTACCCACAGAGAGTAGAAGGCTGAGTTAACTTTGTGGTTGGTTGCATTAGAGGTGGTTTATCTGTCCACAAACAATCACCCATCCTTGTACTAACTAGCTCAGCATAGAGTATTTTTGTTGATCATGACCAGTGTAATACTATGCCTCTATATTAAACATAGATTGATCTTCGCTAACTATGTGTTTTATTTCAGTTTCTTGGTCATGTGGAAGTGGATCAACCTAAAGGCTCTGACATGGTCCGAGATGCTATTCGCAAGATGAAGGTCTGAGTCAGGTTTTCTTGCAGTGTTTTGATGTATGTATATAGTAGTGCACATAGTGATAGTTGTCATCATGTGACATTTGCTTGGGTTATAGTGATAACGGAGGGCTTTAATGCACATTCAGGCTACCCTGAATTAGCAGACTTTGGCAATGGAAAAGTAATAATTTTGTTGTAATATTTGGTAGTTTTTCATCTTCTGTTGGTCTTTTGTCTTATGGCAGGTTTATGACATTTTCATGTGCCAGCTGTTTCTATTTTCTGCTTCTTTATTTGTATTTTTACAATATTTATTTATCATGTTATTTAGCATTTGTAGGAACTTTCATAAGTTGCTTTGCTTACCATTTTTTTAGTCCACAAGGACTTATGTTTTACTGCAGATGTTTTTTATTTTTTTTTCTCCCGCGAAATTTCCGAGATGTGTGAGCCGAACGGCGTAAAATTTTGCACGATGGTCAGTACTAGGCCCTATTTTATAATGCCGATCCAAAATTTCGGGGGCCTTCCCCAAAAAAATTTCAGGGGCCAAAAACATGCAAAATTTAGCCCGATTTCGGACGACTTTGAAGTTTGGCGGCGAATATCTCCGAAACGGATGAAGATATTCAAAATCAGATAGTCATTCCGTCTATGGCGATTTGTCCTGCGTTAGGCGAAACAAGTACGGTGAACTTTGGTCCAGTGACCTTCGAGATTTAGATGTGAAATCGTACCCCCTTAAAGCGCATTTTTCGGAAGACCGTATTTCGGCCGCCAGGGGGTGCTGTGCCCCCAAATTTTTACACACGCTAGAGAATGACCAAATCTTACTAGCACACTTTCCACCTGGGATGGGGCCCACCTTACAACTTTTTTCAAAGGGGAGTCAAAAATTGCCTTAAAATGTAGCGTATTAGACGAAGGATCTTTGGAGCCAAAGGGAGTAGCTTCATGAGACTTTGCCACATGACGTGCTGCTAGATGGGGGTGATAACGCGGGTACAACTTTTAGGGGGCACCGCCCCCTTAAAATTTGGGGAGTGCAAAAAACGTGCAAAATTTAGTACGTTTAACGAGAACTTTCGACTTTGAGCGCAAATATCTCTGAACTGCATAGGGATATCGACAAGCAGTAAATGGCGTTATCAAATACAGTTAATTCTGCGTTGAATCAAAAAAATTGTGTGAACTTCAGTCCACTAACATCAGAGATTACACGGCTAATGTTTACGCACCAATATCAAATTTTTTGGAAGGCCATATTTCGGCCCCTAGGGGGTGCTGCGCCCCCAAATTTTTACAGGCGCTAGAGAATGACCAATTATTAGTAGCGCACCCCCCACTGGGGACGGGGGCCCCCCTTACAACTTTTTTCAAAGGGGGGTCAAAAATTGGCTTAAAATGGAATAAATGAGCCATTATAACTTCTGAGTTAGGTGTAGCCCGACGAAACTTTGGCACTTGACGTGTCTCTAGGTGGGGGTGTTAACGCAAGTACAACTTTTGGGGGCACCAGCCCCCTTAGAATTTGGGAGGGCAAAAAACGAACAAAAATCTGTGCGATTTAAGATAACTTTCGAGCTTGAGCGCAAATATCTCTGGAACCGATGAAAGTAGCGACAATATGTAAATGGCGTTGACGAGAACTATCTTTTTGGCGTTGAACAAAAAAAAATTTTGTGAAATTCGGTCCACTACGAACAAAGTTATAAGCGCTCTTGTTGACCTACCCTAAGTCGACAATGCGCGTTCGGCGTATCCCAATGCATTTGAGTTCGGGCCACGTGACTTTGATGCCGGGGAAATTTTACCCCCCCCCCAATTTCCCCCAATCGGACTTAGGGCGCCGGGCGGACTCACGTTGGGCTTTGCCCCAAATTTCTAGTTTTCTTTTTTTTCTTATCGATATTGTAACGATTATGCTCTGTTATGTTCTGTTTTTGCAATGGCGTTTGACCGTTGTTTAATAAAAGATTACTTACTTACTTAGTTACTTACTTACCCCTCGGCCGGGGGAGAGGGCTCGCGTATGCTCAGGGGCCTCATGCAATGTATGAAAAAAATTCGAGTTTTAAAAAATATATTCAAAATACAAAATAAGTAAACATGTGGAAAGTTTACCGAAAATGGAAAAGTCTATTACTTTTCATTAATGTACAGTAATCTGTGACGTATTGCGGCCTATTATACTTCATTTTTTTGCAAAGACAACACAAATTTTATTTGATTTTCCTTGCGTTTCACATTTTTGAAAAATGAGAAAATTTGCGACTTCCATTGAACGTCCAAAATCCGAAAGTGTTTTAGCTTCAGGGGGCTTCCGCCCCGCTAACCCCCTACCAGGGGCTCTACCTCTGGACCACGCTGGGGGCTCCGCCCCCAGACCCCCGTTATAGGGGCCTCACAGTTGTATTTGGGGGCCTCCAACTCTCTAGCGCCAGCACTGGGTACACGCATACAGTATACTGTTCACGGTCATGTTTATCATTGCAGATAATTCGTCTAGAAAACCACTCTATTGTAACTGATGAAAAACGGCACAAAAATGCTTTAGCTGTAACGAAAACCGAAGCCCCCTCTTTACCGTCAAAGCAGAACCCCTAGGACAACTCTCCCCACTACGGAACCTCTGACATGAAGTGCTGAAACCTCAGTACTAAGAGTTGCTTGCGTATATCGCCCCTTCTCCCTTAGCTAGGAAAGACAGAAAGACCCCCACCCTTTTGTCATAACACGTCGTTTATTCAAGAGCGCTATCGGAAAAGTACCTTCAGGCCCGTAGCGAAAAGGACTTGATGGGTGTGATAAGCAGAATCCCCCCTGTGAGCCGAAACCGGGAAATCTGGAATAAAAATAACCACAAAAACGTTACCAACAGATGCGACTTTCGAGCTTGAAATGCGCAAAATGCAGCTGCGGCCGAGCCTTTGTCCCGAGCCGAGAGTTAACCGTGCTTCCCCAGACCTTCAAACTGGATCAAGGGCGAAGTGATTTGGTGTTGTAACGGGCCGGACTGGTGACCCAAAGATCCCAGGATCGACTCCGAGCGGAGCACTTTCAGGGAACAACCTTGGGCAAGTTGTTTACACACATGTGCCTCTGTCACCAAGCAGTATAATTTGGTACCGGACAAAGGGCGGTGACGCTCTCCGACTGGAAAGGTAACCGCGGGCCTGGTGGAAAGTAATGGCAGCCGACCACCGGGTTAATGACTACGTCACCTGGGGGCTGACTGCCTAGAGACCGGGATCGGCTCCGGCCCCTAGGCTCGTTATTGAGCATGGGATGCCTTTTTAGGGCGAAGTGAAACCCGTTCGTAAAAGTCCGGAGGAGGCTACGGGCCTGACCTTTTCCGGCGAGTCTGCGGCGCGGTGTCGCACTGCTGCGGACGCTGTGAACACGGCGTCCAGTCGCAGACCTCCTGCCTGTATTGCGGCTTCGGCGCCTCGGTCTACAGTCGACACAATAACACACAAAACGAGAAGATAATTTAATAATTATCACGCACGCAGTAACGAGAAAACAGGAAGGATCGAGCACCTTTTGCGTCGTCCCTGTTTGGCAACGCGCTGATCGTAGAGTGGTCCACGTTTGCGCTGCTCACACACCATCGACGCTCCGCCGGCTTTGGGCTGTACAGTAGGATAGACGATTAACAGTGCAGCAATAATGTTGATCAGATGATAATATAACAAGCAAAGCTGTTGGCCCAGTGCAGTGCTGACAGGATATGCGGCCGTCCGCTTAATGGTGACTCGGTGGCGTAACGGTATGGTGTTGGACTTACGATAGTACGACTCTAAGTTGGGATGAGTGACAGTCGGCGGACAGTAAATTACCTAAGTACTCGTACATAACCGACACTAAGGTCAACTCAGCCTTCCATCCCTCCGGGAGGAGTAAATCGAGTACTGGCCTCTGCGGCTGGGGTTAACACGAGATACGTATTATAGTTGTCGACTTATAAACTCGTACAAAACAGACGGACGGACGGACCGATAGACGGACGAGCAAGACTTGCAATACGGCCTGTTATAGAACAATAATATTACAAACATATCAGCGCATGTTAATAATTGCTTCATTGCTCACTTGCTTACTACTTTTACTTACGTTAGGCCTACTAGTTTACTCGACAATATTTTAGCGCTTTACGTGAATAAGCCAGCCTTCTATCACTTTGGGTAAGTAATACCCCGTTTACACGATCGAACAAACATCGAGCAAACGTCACGCAATTAGCACGTGTATTTTGAATACATATGCTCGACGTTTGCTCGATATTTGCTCGATCGTGTAAACGGGGTATAAATCAAGTGTACCGCCGTTACCGGCCTGCATGACGGAAATTAAAAGTTAAAATAAAGCACGTTTAATCTTGTCGGATGACAGGTGATCTCATTTGGCAGGTGACGCTCCGTAAATCTGAGATAAGTTCCGTAAACAACTATAGACACTTTTTTGGCTGTTAACAGTATAACAAGAAAAGCCCTGCTAATGCAAAAGGGAACGCGCAACAGCGGTGCACCGTCGTACGCTAGTGATCAGTAGACTTCATCCGTAGATCTCATCCGTACGGCTTTTGACTACAGTTTCACGGAAGGCCCAGTAAAACAAAATCAGTCGCCAGATGGCGCCAGACGACCTATACGGCGAAATATGTATAGTGTTTTACTTGTACTCACCAGAGGGCGCCACTATCTCGCTCTGGCAACGCCATATCGGCTAGATATCGCAGATTTTCCCTACCCCCTCTATACAGGGTGGTCCAAAAAAACCGCACAAAGTTAATGACATCATAATTTTGCAACCGTACGTCATAGAGTCATGTGGTTTTCAGCAAAATGTTCCGAAAAAAATTTCTTACGTGACTAAAGTCAATATTTGTATACAGCAGTTAAATATTCTTTGTTATTGCCGCTGGAAATTGAACTGTGCAAAAAAGTATTACCCTCGACACTGCGGTCCATAAAAAAC
>Ga0209367_1004133_pt1 | contig 19965 bp, 7 predicted proteins | sample WorMetLIZISLAND2_FD_187412 | JGI IMG/M metagenome (GOLD analysis project Ga0209367, IMG submission 187412) | Marine gutless worms symbiont microbial communities from Max Planck institute for Marine Microbiology, Germany - Olavius geniculatus... ...
CCTCTCAATCCCTCCCCTCCCCCTTCCTTTTTCTCTTTCCCTTCTTCCATTTTTCTTTCGTGACCGATGACGTCACGTGACTTCAAAAGGTCAAACTCGTGACCCCATTTCCTTTGAGGCGCTATATCTCCGTAACGGTGCCAGATAGACGCATGGTCACTATGGACCACCCATAGGAACTGGACACCCGGGAGTCGAATGGTCACGTGACCGATGACGGCACGTGACCCCAACAGGTCAAACTCGTGACCCCATTACTTTTGAGGTGCCATATCTCCATAACAGTGCAAGATAGACGCATGGTGACGATGGACCTTTTATAGTAAAACGCTAGTGACTAATCGAATGGTTTCGTGACTGACAATGTCTGTTGTTTAGTTAAAATAATACAGAAGAATGAACGGATTATTGCTGGTGTGCAATTTGAAATTAAACTGTTTGATTTTTTTTACTGGTCAATACATCTCACTGATTATATTTATATGGACATATACTGTAAACTATCGAAATGCATTGGACAGCGCCACTGAAGTCTTTTCCAGCGCCACTGAAGTCTTTTTAGCACATACTGGCGCTTTACAAGTCAGATTATTATTATTATGACAGACTCCGTGTTCGTATGAACATTATCTTGTTCTAGAGATATTCGCGGTCAAAGTCGAAAGTTGTCCGAAAACGCGCGCACTGACGATGTTGGGTAGGTCAAAATGAGCAAACACAACTTTGTGGTTAATAAACCAAAGTTTACTAGATTTTTTCTTTCAATTTTTAGCGTAGAACGTCCATTTTTAACAGTCTAAATTTCGACCTCTTAATTTCAAGCAGTCTTCCGTACGGAGGCCTCGAATTTGGTTTCTCCTTTAAACCGCATTATTATTCTATTGCATGCTGTACACGACTGCCCACGTGGCAGGACCGCTGCTATCGCGCGCCACGTGAGCTTTGCTCAAATTACTTTTTAGTCGTTTGTGTCTGTCATACAGTTGCGTGCAGCCTGGCAACGTGGTATAATCAGGACAGCGGAACCTGTGAGTTCTGTCCGGCAGGAACTTACCAGGACTTGGAGGGACAGCTTGCGTGCAAGCCGTGTCCACACCGTCTGTACGGAGTGGGAACCGAGGGCGCCAAGAGCATTGCCGAGTGTGGAGGTACGGCCTTAGGCTTAACTGCAAATATCAGATTTCACCGATTTGCGATCTTACAAATATGTTTTAGCCGCATCTACGGCGTTAAACATTTTGCTAGACTCTCTTGTCAACGCATAAACCTGCGTTTTTTTGGTTTTTAACTGTAGGAAGTGCATATGTACGTAAAACTGAAACCAAACAAAAAGAGAATCAAAACTCATATGCAATTTTGTTTTGGCAGTTTCATTTCCGAAAGTGCGTGAACAAAGCTGCATGCGACTGTTAGCTTTGTTTTAACTTCAATTTTTACGCGCGAAAGCAGCTACTGCTTTCAGCACGTCTTAGCTATCGCCATTCTGTCCGTATGTCTGTTTGTCTGTCTGTCTGTCTGTCCGTTTGTCCGTCACACGGGTGGATCAATCAAAAACGGTGCAAGCTAGGATTCACCGTCGGCGGCCCGGAAGACTCTAGTTTCAGGAACCGTAAAGCTTTTCCATAAATTCGAAGCGGGTCACCCCGAACGAGGGCGCTAAATGAGAGGGGGGTAGGTAAAATTTGCGATTTTTGGCCAATAAGTCGCTGTATCTCAGTAACGGTACGAGATAGGCCTAGGTTACTAATAATCACTAATAGGAAGTCGTACACTGGCTCTCGATTGGGGCCAAATTCAATGACCTTGAATGACCCTGAACGCTAAAATAGGGGTTTTGTGGATTTTTTTGGCGATTTCGGGCTGCAACGCAAGCCTATATCATTCACAAGGTGGCGCCGCGGAACTATCGTTATGCGATCCAGATAGAGAATTTGGTATTTGTATATTAACTTAGCGTGAACACCCGAATTTTCAGCTATACTAAGGAACCGGAACTGCTATAGGCTTTCGCGCGTCTCGTGAGCATTGGCTCAAATTTCTTGTTACATTTAGGCATGCCGTTGAAGCTGTAACTCTTGTGTTCTGTGTATATTGCAGAAGTTTGCAGCCCAGGTACTTACTCAACTGACGGTTTGACACCGTGTCAACCTTGTCCCATTGGCACCTACCAGTCAGACCACGGAAGAACACTCTGCCTACCATGTGGACCAGGCGTAAAGACCAGAGATTCCGGAGCTACGGGATTTCATGACTGTCTTGTACACGGTATGCTCGGTACCCCCTAAAAGACGTTATTTTTCCTCCATTAGCTCGTCTAGCATGAAAACGGTTGGAGATAGGCACAGACATGCTGCTTATCACAACAAGCACTGGTGACAAGCTTTCTAGTGTTAGGGGCCTATCAATATCGACGACTTTGAACGACTTTAAACATCCAAAACAGGTGTTTTAGTGAACTTTTGCGATTTTTGACTGCAGCGCACACTATAAGAGTGAATTAGGCTACGACGAAATGAATGGAGATAGATCAAGACAACTTGTGAACAGGAAGTAGGCTGTTGCGCGTTGCATGAGCATTAGCTCAGATTTTTTGTATAACATTGGAGAGATGACAAACGCAATATATTCACAGAGAAATATAGGCTTCACTTCAGCTGATAACAATAAGTTAAGACTGCTTCGTAGTGTTTAGGCTTATTTACAGTGTGCACGTTATAGAGTGAAATCGAAAGTGAAAGCACTTGAGAAACTACGGGACTTTTCATGTCGCACTAATCATATGACAACAGCGTATACATTATTAATATGATCGATATTATTATCACGGTAAATCGTTAGCAGTTGCAATGTCGATCGAGCTCAGTTTAGATGACATAGTTACAGAATTTCTGCTAAGCACTTGTCAGCTGTGTCCGGCATCCAGAAGTCAACACGCTGTAGTGGCTGCACTGCTGTGCGGCAAACGTGCGTCTGCATGGCTAGACGAGGACGACCCTGACGTCGCTCACATTCCGTTGATAACAGGAAGTTTTGCTGAGTTCTACATTAAACCGATCTTACCGCTTTTCGGTGATATTGACGTGATGCTTCACGAGAACACTCAGCTGGCAATACCGCGAGGACATCCACCGCCAACACAGTTACCAGATGAGTTTCACAACTATGTCCATGTACATGAGATCATTGACAGTCCCTTCCTTGGCTACGTGTACTTGGAGTTCCGTTACTTACTGACACAATGCAGTGATGATGACAACTACAACGCCGTAGAGTACGACAGAGGACAGTATCTATTAAATCGACCATTCACTGCTGGTAAAGGTGTAAAAATAATAAAATTTCATGGACCAGCAATAGGTAAGTCGGCAGTTCTTCGCCTACCAGGTGAGTCGGCATGGTTATCACTTGACCAAGTACCTTGTGTGCGTTGTCTGATGTGGCCATCACAAGCGGCTGATTGGCCAACACGACACAGAAACTACAACTGGCCAGACTCAGCAACTCTTGATCGTGTTGTCAGCAACGGATGTGATGTGGTTCCTGTAGCACATCGACAGTGCAGACAACATGAACGATGGCCAGGCTTCAGTGGAGACTGTCATTCTCACGAGCAGAAATTGTACTCATAAACAGCTTGTCGCGACTGCAGCAGATTATCTACCATATGCTACGATATTTCATAAAGACTGAGCGATTAACAGACTGTGCTGACAACTCCGAAACAAGATCACTGAGCAACTATCACATTAAAACTCTGATGTTATGGGCTTGTGAACTGAAATCGAGAAGTTGGTGGAATGGTGATGTGAACCTTGTTAGAATATGTGTCCAACTACTGCATACTCTAGCTCACTGGCTGACTAATGGACATTGTCAACATTATTTCATTAACAACTGTAATTTAGTGGACAATTCATTAAGCCTACCAAATATCAGAGATCAGTTGATGTCAGTAGATGAGACGTAGTTATCAACATGGTTTGCACACAATTACATACAAAAATGTTTACAGCTCAATGACTGTCCACAAAACATTTCACGTTTATTTCGTGACGTCACGACAAGTGTAAAACTACACAATGCAGTTTCAGCGCTTGTTGTCTGGAACCAGGACAGATCACTCTTGTGGCTAAAAAGAGTACTTGGTACTATGGAGTTTACCATCCCATTAACTTTGTACCATTACCCTCTGACTGTACGATCATATGTTTCCTGGATGACTCACTGGACAAAGATCGAACCATATTTCTCTGTTTACTTCAAAGCGGTAACATTTCTACACGTTGCGTCCAGATCACTGAAACATGGTCTCAACAACAAGCTGATGGATATCTTAGCGACAGTATGTGGACTGCAGTTTGCTGACATTAAACGTAACTCCTATCATTCCACCAGTGTGTTGTCACTGAACATAGCTGCCAAGTTGATGAAAGTCGTGGCAAATAAATTACTCAGCACCATGTTATTGATACAGATTGAACTGTCCAAGGCATATCTGTACAGAGCGTTGAGATGTAAAGACTGACAGCAACTCTATCTACTGCCTGGCAAATGTCTACTTGGCAGTTTTGTACTACACTACAGGACAAAACCAGATGGCGATAGATCATTGTACACTGGTGACTAGGTCACAAGATCACTCTCAGTGCAGTTCACATGTTGTACAAGGCGAAATGTTACCCAAGTTTGACGATAACGTTGACAATATGTTAGGCTTAGCAGAGTTGTATCAAAGTGTGCGAACTGCTGCATTGAAACAACAACGACAACCACAACTTTTTTCTGTCTTTACCTCGAAATTATTTGCATATTATTTGCATGTCAAATATTTGGCCACAAATTGTTGTCAGTTTAGACAAACGCTAGCAAACGATGAATTTAAACGGTACGAAGTTTGCGTTAGTAATTGTCCACAGCTGTTTATAACTGATGTGCTCCTGTTTCTATCAGTGAGTCAGCTGTTAAAATTTCGACGCAAATCCGCTTGGCTGAACTCTGAATGCTCAGTGACGAAAGCAAAGACATGCAATGCATCAGAACTGGTTGAGTTACTGCAGAAGTCTACAGTTGAACATCTGACAACATATCGTCAGCTGTTGGCACAAGACTTTGGTTCTGTGGTCACGATTGTCGCAGCAGACTTCGAGGCGCTGTACGCATACAAAGGTGGCGACTATCAGCAGTGTTTACAGTTGTCTACACAGAACGTACACAAGCTGTTGTATGCTGTTTACAGGCCCATTATTCCGACATTTCCGGAGTTCATTCAGTTGATGGATGATGACATTGTCTCACTGACTGCACTGACACTGATTGTCAATTCTAAGTGCCGTGACGTTGAGAATCCCTATAGTAGCCTCATCAGTCAGCTGACTCTGTCGCTGTATCTGATGACTCAGTGTCAGTTGAAGCTACATCACTCAGTGATGTCACTTTTTCAGACAGTCGACTACGTCAAAGTCGCTCAGAGAAACATTCCAACTAACAGAACTCTGGACCTGTTAACACTGAAGTTGACTGAACGTAAACTCGAGACATACGTGAACACACTACTCTGAAACGTTTTCCGTCTGATCAATCAATATTTAGGCCTAAATTTGTGATTACTAGGCACCTATTATAACTTGTGGCGTAGTAATAATAAGTCATGTTATGGTTTAACGACGAAAATAAAAGTTCTGTTCCTGTCTGCGTCTCTGTTTCCGGCAGTCTGCCACTGAGCTGCGATCTATTGTATAATTTGTGTTGTTATAATTTGTACTTATTTCGTAACATAACTACATAACCATAATGTAGATCTAATTTGGTTTATCCCAACTTGCATAATGATTTTGTTAGCGCTACATGAGTTCCGGTTTTCAGACATATACGAAGGGCGCTTAAAAAGTTTTGCAACTTGACTATAGCAGTCCAAATCGTTTCTGTTTAACTTTTTGTGACGTCACAAAATACGGACGTCACATCAGCTTTAGGCTCATATATAGGGCCTACGTTCTACCGGTGTATAGGCTATGAAAAGTTTTTTTCAGCCTGATAGATCTATATCGAGTTGCAATACGTATTTATCGTATATTTGTTACTGAGGGTTTATTTAGAAAGTAGAAACACGTACATGTTTTAATGTGGCATTGTGGAAATTGTGATAAATCGACATAATTTACATAAAGCAGAGCTTCCTTTGTGCAGCGTTGAACCGGACTTACCTCCTGACATCGTAGCTCTGTCAGCGTCTTTGTTCTTCTCCATTAGCTTCTATTTCAGCCGCTCGATGTCCTTTTGCTTCTTCACCAGATTCTACGCAATCAGTGACCACCATTTTGACTTACCATCTGCCGGTTTAGGCCAAGGATGTAATCGATCGGAACGCGGGAGAAATAATATTAGAAGAAAGGGGAACGGTGATACAGTAGCGTTTTCCAAAATTGATTTGCAAAAAAATTAAAAGGTTTTAACAGCAATAGGCGTAATAATACAAATTTGGACGTCACCAGATGCAGTTTTCAGTGTGCAAGCGTTTCCGTGAACTCCTAGTTGGATAAAAGAGGCCTATTTTTAACAAGAGGGGAGGGGAAAGTATGGGGGTGTCTACAAACAAAAATTTACCACTACAGCACTGGTTTAGGCATGTACAGCATGTTCGGCCGAACATGGCCTCACGGCCAGAGAATTGTCAGTCTTGCTCTGAATATGAAATTAGCCTAGCTGTCGAATTAACGCGTTAACTTAACGCGTTAGCGCCTTAAAGAATTAACACGCGTTAAAATAATTAATGCACATATGTGAATTTACTCAATTCTGTGAAGCAGGAGTTTCAATATTCTATTAAACTGCGGTTATTCGACGATCAAGTAATTACAAATTGTTTTGTTGCCGTTTTATCACTACTATCACGGTCTGGCGTCACAGTCACAAGTTTATCGATCGTCATTTCAGTCACCCTCTCGATGTTGTCCACTTTCAACATCAGCAATATAATGATGCATTAATTCACGCGTTACCGCATGCGTTGAAAATTAACGGTTCGACAGCACTAGAAACTACCCATCCATATCCATATTGACGGCTATCTTGCATATACATATACACAAGCAAACAGGAAGCGTAGCGACCTATTCGCTTGATCTATGCTATAGTATCTGCCTGCGGCTTCCATTTTTGGCCCTTCGTGCCTCAACTCGGCCTGCGGCCTCGATGCGTGCACAGCGCTGCAGCGTAGCACAGCGCTGCACTGCGCTGCAGCGTCTATAATGATGCTCATGATGCGTCACCATGGTGACGACGTCTATATGACATCACAGCCAATCGCAGTCCAAACTGAAACATTCCTATTTTATACAATAGATTGTATATAACCATTAAATTTGTACAGAGCACAACAGGGCAAGGGCGTAAGCTCCCCAAAACTGGACGCCGACATTCTCTTCCAAAAAATGTTACAAAGATGCTAAAAGTAAAAAAATAGCACATTTGCGTTGAAGTATAATTATGTTTAATCAAGTATGTCCCTAACTTTAATGAAAATTTGCATTTCAATCACTTTTTGTAGCTACTTTTTTTGTGCCGGATGTAGATAATATTTTTCGTTAATTTAAGCTACCTTTTTCGTTGTTTTGTGAGCAGCATGCCGGCCTCAACAAAAAGTCTTTCAATACTTAGTGATAGCACACGAAGGCTGCAGATAATCTTTGCACAATGCACAATTTTTTTTGCTTTGTGAGTCTACAGAAACTAGACTTGCTGTCGAGGCGTTAATTTTTTTAACGGCGTTAACGCATGCGTTAAATGTATTAACGCGTTAATTAACGCGTTGCTGATGCTCTACAGGGTGCGAAGAAAAAAGTAGGCTATGTCCGAACTTTTGGTCCTTTTCTTAGCAATCGCTGAGAATTTTGAAGCGAAATTTTACACTTTTATTGCTGATTCATACTTACGCAAAAGTGCATAAGGGCATTCAATCATCTTTAAGTAAGACAAAGTTATTGGATTTTCTCTGCAACCATATCGTCATTTCTCACGTTTACGTGCAGCAGAATGTGCGCAGAAGGAAAGGGGGGCCATGGTTGCGCTGCAAGAAAAAATATTGTTTTTCGAACAACATTAGAGTGATCGTGAGAACTGCCAGCTTTTACACCTGCAATTTGATCTGTTGGTGAATTTTAACAGCCTTGTCAATCAGGCCGTCGAGAGGGTGGAGTAAGGGGAGGTAAGCTACCCCGGGTCCGCGAGGTTTGGGGCCCCGCGGTCGCCCAGAAATATGAAGTGCACCAGAGTGCACCATTTTGAAAAGAAAAATTCAAAAAATTTTCTCCCCAGAAGGGGCCCCACGAAAATGTTTTAAGGTCTGTCACTGATAGCAATTTTAGAGATACAAAAGCAACAACTTTTACGTGATTTGTAACGACATACGATAAACTACCGTTTTTGCCACGGAGTCTGTCAGTAAATCCTATAGTAGTCTACACTGCAGAACTAATATTCACTCACTGGTTGTCACCACTGGCAATGAGACGACTGACGAGGACACGTGCATGTCACGCCGACGGCTCTGTTTGCAGCAGTGTATAAGAACAACACGTTGTTTGATGTTACTTTTTGCTAAACCGCTAAAAGCGCTAGCTTATCGCCGGCGGCGGAGTGGAACTTTAGACTGGTCTGGGACTGCTAACTGGTTACGGTCCGAGGCCTTAATGGCGACGGCGGCGGCGAACGGCGGCCGTTTCGGAAACTAACTATATTATGGACCAACTTATTGTTTTCAGCACGCATTACTCATTACAGCACAGAGTTTTTGAATGTGCAAAATTAAGAAGTTGTTGTATAACAAAATTCTTAACTTTACAACAGTAAATGAATATCAAATGCCGTTTTGGCCGTTTTATGCAGGTAAGTGTGTAAAATTTTGCGTTAAAATTTTTAGCAAATCGTCAAATAGGTCCTAACCGCAGTCTAATGAAATATCAAAATTCAGTAAATTTACATTATGTGCGTTAATTTTTTAACGCTCGTTAATTTAGCGCGTTAATTCGACAGCTTTAGGCCTATTAAAAACCGATAAGATCTCTCATTGGCATCTGGCTGTCCCGGAACTCATTGTGCGCTACTAATAAAGGCGTAATACATAATAGACTTTGTGTTATTTGGTCACCGGTTCAGGTTTTTTCTTTTCGTCTGGCTGTGTTAATGTGTCGTTAAACTGTATGTTGAACAGATCATTGCGTCGCTGGTGAGTTCTACAGTCGGACTGCAGAGAAATGCCTAGCGTGCGCTCGGGACAGCTACCAACCTCTGGCTGGTCAGAATCACTGCCTTGACTGCCCCGGAGATACGCAGACGGACAAAGAGGGCGCCACGCACAGCTCGCAGTGTAAAGGTGAAGCTCAGATGTGAAAAAAAGTCCCCAAAAAGTAAAATAAATAAAATACGTGGCAGGAATTTAAAAAACGTTTAAATACGTGGAACAAAAACGTTACGAAAGCCCTAATTTGTTTTAACCTCTTGCCTGATGCCTAGTGCTGTAGGTGCTGTAGGCCCTATTTAGCTGCTGGAACTGGTAAATCTGCGAAACCCGTACTTTAACCCTGACTCTAACCGTCACTTTTGACTTTTTGAGCTGAAAAATTGCACACCGGTTACTCCTCTCATGGAAAAAAGGCAGCAGCGGTTGCCGAAACGTCAATAATAGTCGAATAAAAGGTTGTATTATCGACGAATTAACACAACTTATTAAGTCACCATTTCAACCTTTGAGTCAAATTATCATTCCATTGTTTGTCTGTTCTGTTGATGTTTTTTGCCAGACCGGACATGTCGGGGAGAGATTGGCGGGTTGCGCGGTTTTATCCAGAGTCCCAACTATCCGGGCGACTATCCGGCTAACATCGAGTGTACTTGGGCGATCCGTGCGCAGCGCGACCGCCGCATTCTGTTCATTATACCCGAGCTACATCTGGCTACGCAGGACCACTGCAGAGATTCCATCGTCATGAGGAAAAACTGTACGATTTTCTCGTCACTTTGTTGTTATTAGTAGGCTCGCCTAGGTCTATTATAGTAGTAGTAAAAGCGGTCTGTCTAAAAAGCGAAATGCACTGAAAAGCGAAATCTGTCGTGTAAAAAGCCATATCCAGAGGAGTAATGATAAGCGGGATGATAAGCCAATTTTATCAAAATCCAAAGTCTAAAAAGCGTACTCCATTATTGCGTTTGCGTCATTTTACCTTCGAGGACGCGAGGCTAAATAATGCGTTAATTGTCTTTATTCTGTCTGTGCTTAGTTTTTTATTCTCCCCCCATTTAGTGCAGGAGGCTTATTTGCTAAATTCTCTGTGTTTTTAGCCTCACCGTACTGTGTGACGTCGTTTGAGTCACTTTTCCGTGCAGGATAGGTGACTGAGTTAATTTGTCTGGTGTGCAGCGGCGTCGGGCATGAAAAAAAGACGACAAGCAGAAAATTGCTATTTTCTAACAGAAAGCTGCAAATTTCTGATAGAAGAGATTATGGGTGTTGAGAATTTCAAAATTTTAATTCCGTCCTTAAATTTTCTCCGAAAACGGGGAAACTTTTTGTCCCAAATTTTGCATGTTTGGACAAAACTTTTCCGACAAGAAGAAGAAGATTACCCGCCAATTTGCCGACAGCCCAAAATTTAGGGGAGGGGCCATCTGCCCTTGTCACGAAGCCGGTGCTATGTTCCGCTGAGAGTAGGAGGCTGAGTTGCAAGTGTCTTTATTCTATTGTTGAGGGTACGAAATTGAGTCACTCTGTGTGAGAGTCGCTTTTTCGCCGAAAGTACAGGCTGGTGAGCTAAAAAAAAACCCGGGCCACTAAATTTACGGCTTGTAGCTTTACAACTACCGTATTGATCAAATTGGCATTAATTGAGCCAAATTCGGCGCCAATCTGATCAATAATTCCAAAGTTACAAGCCGTAAAACTAATAACCCGTTCTTTTAGCTCACCTTTTAGGAAGCCGAGGTGTAAGTGTCTTCATTCCTCCGCTCAGCATAGGAGGAGGCTGAGTTGGTGTCATTCTGTATCATGTGTGTGTCTGTTTATAGCGTCGCCGTATTCAGTGACATCGTTCGAGTCATGTGGTGAACTGACGGCCCCAGTAGCTGTTACAGCACGCAGTCGTGGTCTTTGGATTTACTTCAAGACGGATGCACGTAACGCCGCAACCGGGTTCTCATTACCCTACGTCACCTACAACGGTAGGACTTGGCTACATGTACAGTGGCGTAGACAGAAATCTGAGTTCAGGGGCCCCCTATCTTCCCCTTTCCCCTCCTTTTCTTTTTCCTTTACTTTTTTTCTATACCCTCCTTTTTCCACCCTCTCTTTTTTCTTTTCTCTTTCCTTTTCTTCTTACTCTTTTTTTTTCTTTATCCTCCCCTCCCTATTTCACCGTTTTCTTCTCCTCAATTTTCTTCACTCCTCCCTTTTCCTCCCCATTTCTATCCCCCTTCTCCCCTTAAAAGTAGGACCCCAAAATCCAGCTAGGGAGCCTGGGAAAGCGCTATAACTGTGAGCTCCCCCAGCAGGGTCTGGGACGGAGCGAAACCAAAAACGAATTCGGTGCATTACAGTGGTAATGTATGATTTTCCTAAGTCCCTAGTTATCTATTTAAAAATATTTTGCCCGGCCATGATTGGGGGGTCTGGGACCCTTGTTTACACCACTGCTCATTACGCTGTTCTGCATAGGCCTACTCGTTTACGATACGACTTGCTTATAATTATGGTGTCGTTTATCTATTTTAAACAGAAGAGTATCAGGAGTTGATCGACGATATCATTAGAGACGGCCGACTCTACAATTCACATCAGCATCAGAACATACTCAAAGTCAGTTGGTTTTATATTTTTATTATTAAGCTTATTGTAAATTATGTTGATATATTTGTACTTACAATTTTATTCATTATGCCAACGTACGCAGTGGCGTAGCCGGGATCTGAACGTAGAGGGGCACTTGAAGGGTGGAGTGTAAAGAGGGGTATCCCTTTCCCTCGAGAGAAAGTTCTGGGGAGGGGCTGAGTGTATTATGCCTTGTTCAGGTCAGGTCAGGTTGTCGCGTAGTCGTGAGACCGTAGCGTCGCTCTTCCTCCGTGACCGCGCTTAATAGCCAGCTTCCATTGATCAGCAGGTGGACGGTTGCTGTCTCTTCGAAGTTGGTCTATCCACCTGCCACGTGGACGACCGGGACGACGTTTCCATGTGGGGTCTGGGAGGCGTCCCTGAGACAACCTGACGCAATTGTGGAGTGCCTTGTGAGCTGGAACTTCGTCGCCAAGCCTCGCTAAGTGTCCGAAGATGGCTGAGCGACGGCAACTGATGGTGGTCGATAGAGGAGGGAGACCGGTACGAGTGGCAATCTCTTCGTTCCGTACGAATTGATGCCATGATATGCCTAGGATATGACGCTGGCATTTCATGTGGAATGCGTCTAGTGATTTACTGTCTGCCACTGTGAGGGACCAAGTTTCAGATGCGTATAGGAGCACTGACTGTACTAAGGCAAGATAAACGCGGAGTTTGATAGAGAGGGATAATTGTTTGTCTTTCCAGATGTTATCTAATGAGGACATTACTGCGGAAGCCAAGCCAATGCGTCTCCGTATGTCCGGACGAGACTGGCCGTCAGATGACTGAGAGCTTCCCAGGTATATGAAGTCGGAAACAGCATCTACGTGGTTTCCATTGACAGATATTGTGTTAGGTTGGGGGCCGGACCCCAGGTTCTGGGTCTTGGTCTTTGGCCACGAGACCTGGAGGCCGAGCACTGACGCTGTTTCCGAGAAGCTTGAGAGGCATGTGGCGGCAGAGGCTGGTGATTCAACGCGCATAATACAATGTAGACCATGTTTAAAACCATTCACTTTTACGGGCTACCCTGTACATATTCTGCTGCGTGTCTTGTCTTTTATACAGGATACAAAGCTGTTATCGGCGCTACTAGATGTGATAGCACAACCCTATCAGTATTTCAAGTCCGCCAATGCGTCAGAGACAGCAGTTCTACCCGAATCTTTTGACCGACTCCTGTGCAGCAAAGTGGAGCGATTCTTCAGCTAAATAATTAATTAACACTAATTTACTAATTTATTGCTTCGTTATCGTTGTCTCGACATCCCCATCGTTTGACCTGATCTTTTCTTTCTCGCGTCTTGAAAACAGCTCGGGCGTTTACGAGACACAATATAAATTAACTGTAAAAATTGTTCGTTCTTCCCGTTGCAGCCAACCATAAGCGGCGCTAGGAATCTAAGCCGGGAAGGCAACGTTCGTGGAAAAGGGGCCAGGGCACACGGGCAATACTTTTTTTCGGTGTGGGCCCACTGTCGACCATTATATTCAGTTGTTGTGTGCAACAAAAAGATGTAACGGGGTCCAGGGGCACAGCCCTGGTCAGGGGCCCAGGGAGGCGAAGCCCCCCTGAAGCAGAAACACTTTTAGCTTTTGGACGTTCACTGGAATGCCCAAAGTTGATATTTGGGAATGTAAAAAGTCCTAGATTTCTGTGTTGTGTTGCAAAAATGACGTTTAATAAGTCACACCTTGGCATGCGTATGGTTACCAGAAGGCACTTTATTATCAAAATTTGTCCTGGGGGTAGCCGGGGGGCAAGGACAAAAGCACAGGGGTAGCTGCCCCTCAACTCCCCCTCTGCCGCCGCCCATGCAGCCAGCAAAGTGACAGGGGAGCGGGAAATGTTTTTTAAAATTTTTTTTATCCTAGCATGTACTGAAGCCACGACAGCTCATAAAAAACAAACTGGCATACTAGATTTTCTGAGGGAGCGCGCTGTGTGCTGCATCAGCGGGGTCAAGGGTGGATGATTTCAGCTGAAAGTGCATTATAGCCTCAAAATATGAGATCTGCTGATAACCATTGTAATCATTTTCCGGAGTTCTTGATATCTGTTTTTAAAAAAAATTGAGATCAGGGCCCCTTTTCTACGCCACCGTCCCCAGGCCGCCCCTAATTGGGTATAGTGCAGAGAACCTGGAAAAGAAATGGAGGAAGAGCGAAAATAAAAAGAAAAGGGAGGGAAGATGAAAAAAGGTAATTAATAAAAATGGAGGAATTGTTGTAAGGGCTCAAGGGTTGAAGGCTGCGTATTGGACATGTGTTACATTAATCTTTATTGTGTCGTTTGTGCTGAACTGGACTGCGTTTTTGTCTTGATAAGCTAGTCTGTGTACAGTGATGGTAGATAGCCCTACAACAGGGGAGTAGGGGGGTACTTTTTCTCCAGCAGGGGCTAAGGTTTAGGCGGCATTGCTGAAGGCATCACTATTGCAATGAATATTATCATAGCATAGTCTGTATGTCTGTCTGTCACACCCGCGCATCTTGCTAAAACCCTTGGACGGAATAAGACAGGGCCTATGACATTTGGTAAGAAGCTTTAGGCAGTGTTGCGTTAAACAATGGCCCTGGTCCTCACATGGGAATGAGAGATTTCAGGGGTTGGAATGCTCAGTCAGCTATTACTTTTCAGTGGTCCGCCTAAGCATTTTTTGGGGAACAGTCCCCTACTCCCGCTGTAGTTGAATACGTAATAGAAGATAATCATAATGCGTGTCTACAACCAAAGCCGTGGAAACATGTAAAATAAAAAGATGTTGCACGATCTTTCAACATAGTTTTTTTTCCCGTAAAATCGCACGCATGTTAATTAACACTGACGGATAAAACGTTTCTGCAACATTTTTTGTTGTTATACACGTTGCCATGGTCATATTGCTGTTTTTTCGTTGTTGTTTTGTTAACGTCGGCATGCACTATAGTTCTGCCACTGACGCGATACGGGTGTTTCAGGCTGTGGCTACATGCAAAACCAAAAATATATACGCCGGACAAGTGCTGACATAATGCGGCCGTCCCATTAAGCTTTTTAATCTGCAAATGGTCACACCAGTTATTTTAGTCCTGGGGAACGTTCACAGCAATTTTGGTTTCTCAACGCCTTTTTACGCATAACAGCAGCTACTGCTATAGTGCGTCTTAGCCATCGCAATTCTGTCAGTCCGTCCGTCCATCACACGGGTGGATCAGTCAAAAACGATGCAAGCTAGAATCACCAAATCTTCACCATCGATTGCCTGGAAGAAGAGTAAAGCTTTTCCATAAATTAGCATGAATGGGGTAAATTCCATAAATTCGAAGAAGGTCAACCCGAACGAAGGAACTTAATGAAAGGGGGGGGGTAAAGAAAATTTGATTTCCATCTGATATGACATTGGCAGAGCGAGACAGGTTACACTCTCTGGTGAGTACAAGTAAAACACTATAGACAATTAGCCGCTGAACGTCTGGCGCCCTCTGGCGACTGAATTTGTTTTACTGGGCTTTCAAACATGCACTGCTGTTGTGCGTTCCTCTTTGCATTAGCTTTTCTTGTTGCTTTTAAGTTAGAAGCTTGTACCGGACAGACAGACGGACAAACGGATGGGCAAGACATGTAATATGGTTTATCAGGATGATGGCATGGTGAAATATCTGCACAGAAAATACACAAAAAAAAGATCTTTTTGGTTTAATGTGTAGCCCCTGCCTTATCCTTTGATTTCTATTGTACAGTAGAATCTAGCGCATTTGTCAAGTAAGATATGCGGTGGTTCAAAAAAGTCTGCGGAAATGTCGTTAGCAGTGCTTGCTAAAATCAGCAGCAAGTCTGTGTCTATATGCAAGTTTCGTTTTCATGCTAAATTAATGGACAGAGTCTGTATCTTGCATTTGTTGTTTATTTCACATGAAAACTATGCAGATCATCATTTATGCAAATGCCTGTCTACCGTGCATTAAATCAATTGTGCCAAAACATGCAAGAGATGACAGTACAATGATTCCACATTACAGAAGAAAATAAATTCTAAAAGATGAAACTGTACAATACATCATCACTGGTTGTTAAGATCACTGGAAACCAGGGGTGTAGACTTGCAATACTAAAAAAGTAAGAAGATGCCTTAGACTAAGTTGTAGGCTTCAAAGCAAAATCTTGCTAGAAATCTTTGCACCTTTTTTGTGCTTTGTTCCAAAACAGGAATGTAAGGTAGAATAAATCGAGGTCAAATTTCAGGGAGATCTGTTGAGTAGTTTTGGAGCAAGGGACATTTTACCACATTTACATATCCAAAATAAGCACCCGGCTGCCGAGTGAAGTGGCATATATGCATTCACTAGGTGGCGTCACCATGCAGTCAGTCAATAAGTACACTGGAACATCAAGAATGTGCAAAAACATTGTGCATGCTGTGCAGACTAATACAATTGCATTCATGCTTCGCGACGTTGCTACAAGGGGAATTACAACCCCAACCCCCCCCAATCAAGCCTGTGCATGGTAGCATCATGTTGGGCTCTACTTCAATTTCTAGTTAACTTTATTCCTGCCAATAATCTTGCTGCAACTTAAGCACAGTCAGTCACAGATTGTTGCCAATTAATCACATCTGCAATATTCTAGCACCATCTGGCTGCACAATTCAAGACATGGAAAACAGACAAAAAAAATCCAATAAATTTTTCTAATTAACAAGACTCTCTACTTTTCTGCAGGCGTTCTCGATTCCTCAGCGTCGGAATAACCTAGCTTTTTCCAGTCTTCTTTGGCCATCAAATTTCTGCCGAAAAAGCACACAAAGCAAGTGTTGAACTATGCAGTATGCTAACAGTTTCAACAATATCTCTGAAATACTGTCAGAGAGAAATGCTGATAACTGATGCTTACAAGACAATTTCATTACCCTCTTACCTCAAAAACTCTCAGCGAATATGATGCACATATATTTAAATTCAAATAATGTAAAACAAAAAGTACTTTCAAAAGTACAAAATCATATATCTCATAGACTCGTACTGTCCTTGTGACAAAGAAACAGAAATTCACAAACTACAATAATCGCAATTGCTCATTCTTAGATATTGATACTTATCAAATAAAATATAATATAAACAGGACAAAATTTTAAAAAGGGAAAATCAAACAGTGATTTAAAAAGTTACTTATATCAATAAATGGAAAAAAATCAAATTTCTAAAAAAAACTTGACCAAAATATACTCATGGGGCCTAAAACTATCTGAGTTATCTTCTAAGAAACCAGAAACAGAGGGGGCAGTCACATGCTAAATTATAAGCTTCCAATTTCAGATGAGCTAATGAGTACTGCTGCTTTGACCCTCAACTAGTATTCAGAACCCAGCCCATAAAAGTTGGCTTCTATAAAGCTATGTGAACTTCATTATATTTTTGCAGTTGATGCATTAGCATATGGCAGCTACTGCTGAAGTAACCTTGCTTAGTAATAAATGCTTCATAAGAAATATTTAATGCTTGTTGGCCTCAGAGTTCAAAATCACTTTTATATTACAGTACTGCCTACCTACTGATTGACCAAAGATGGACACATCTCCCTCAGGGATGTCAAAAACCACAGCAGGGCCCGGAAAAACATTGTCATGGGACCCCTCTGGGGAGAAATTTTTTTTGAATTTTTCTTCTTAAAACGACACACTGTGGTGTACTTTATATTTTTGAGCAATGGTGTGGCCCTTCAAACATTGCAGGGCCCAGGATAACTTACCCCCTTCACCCCTCCATCTTGACGGGCCTGATTCCGCTTGCACGTATCTGAAACTCTGCTTGCATCTGGGACCTAGCTAGTTACCTTAATCCCAACCTTTATATTTAACCTGGCTTCAAATGGAAGTTTTACAGTAAAAGGTAAACAGTACTTGGCAGTCAGCACATACTTATCCATGCGGCACTGTAAGTAATCTTTTGCCTGCAGACGACATTCGGCATGCTGGTGGGAGTTTTCTCGCAAACATCGCATGTAACGCACCATGAACTCTTTGCACTCGGCTGTCATGTGAAAAAAAACAGACACACGCGAACAACTGCAAGGCACAAAAAGTCAACAATACAGCACGAGTCAGTCATAAACTTGAGAACTTGACTAACCAATGCAATAAAGCATTGGCAAAAAAAGACAAAAAGTAAGAGAAAAATTCCGAGTCAAATCTGCAGTGCTGGCCATTTGGCAATCAGAGGCATCTCTCCAGAGGAAATGTTGCTTCACATTTTTTCAATGAACCTCCCCTTTGCCAAACACTGAAGCTCCATTTCCTCATGACCAGTGTTGTCAACCTGTTAGCAACTGGAACACTATCAACTTTTGTGGTCTTGACACCACCAGTTCTGGCAAACTGCCCGGTGGGATACTGCGCCAACGTGTCTGGGCAAAATTACTGAATTGCCCCTGAAAATACATAATCAGCTGTTCATGTAAATGTTCAATAAAAACACAGTACTAGTTACTAATGTACTATAGCCACACATTGTCACTGGGTTAGTGCAGTTAGTCAGCTGCAGCTGCTCACCTTCGTGATCTAAAGGAAAACTTCCTTTTTCTGGAGGTTTAACGTCTCTGAATGTGGTCTGAAAATTCATCACCGACATGACTACTTTTGTTAGCTTCTGTACGAAAACGAACTAGAACGACATAAACAAATTACGACCTCAAAATGTAAACAAATCTTTGTTTACAGTGCGCAAAAAATATTAAAACAAAAAATAGTGATGTGCAATAATTTAATTTTGTTGCTTCATATCGTGTGACATGAAAAAATAAAACATGCAAATTTTTGTTTGCATATTATTATTTTGATAAATATTAAATTGTTCTACAGTTTGTACGTCGTTGTTATAAAGTTATTTTTTACACTACACGTTTATTTGCTAATACCATTTTCGTCAATGACTGGTGTTTAGACAGACCATTGTTCGCGATATGTCAGCATCATGAGTGAAAGTGGTTGCGTAAGATTTGTTAAAGAATTCGAAAAGTAAAAGACAGCAAAAGTTGCACATTTAGCAGATTCTTATTATTTAATGAACTGAGATCACTGCGAAGCCCGACGTGGTATTTTATTGAGACGTGTCTTTGTTTATGGACTATTCCTACAGGGTATGGGTAATTTGCGGAAATGCGGAATGTGGCATGCGGAAAGTAATTTGCGGAACGAAATCTGCGGAATGAATATGGTTGGTTGACAAGCATGATCACGTGATCAGCCCGATTCCGCAATTTACTGCCTACCTTCCGAGCTTGACGTGGTGGTAATTTGCGGAATGTATGGTGCGGAATTGGGCCAAACTAGATATGTACTTACCTGCAAATGTTGTAATAATCACACCAATCAGTAATCATTTAAAATGTTTGTTGCCCCATACTGTCGCATATACATTATCTCTTACGTCAGTTCACGTGGAGCGGTATGACTAATTATCTTTTTGGACAAACGGCGAAGACAACAGGGAAAACGATGGACAAGATGGCGTAAAAAAGGTGCACGGTGACCGCAGCGACGGCAAAGAGAAGACATGTCTCCTGTTTTTGCTGTTGTGTTTGTTGTCTGTTCATTTTTCCATCATCTTTCTGTCTCATTCTACTTCGCCACATCGTCTATGTTTTCGTCTGTTCGCCGATCTTGGCCTTTGACATCTCTGTCCGTTTGTCATATAGGCCGTATTTGCTGCCCCTTTGTCTTTGACATTGTCTTTTCCGTCATTATGGTCCATTGTGGTAATCAGTCATATTCTGCATGAAGTGCAAATAGGGGGAGGTTATTATTAGCCTTATTCGCATTCTGAAGGGTGCACTAATAACCTCCGCCTATTTGCACTATTCGCACTCTGGAGTGTGAATAGTGCGAATAAGGCCAGTCTTCCTATAATGACGTATTCAACTAGTTAGGTCAGATGTTTTGGAACTTGGCTTAAGTGAGAGTAAATGTGGATAAATATAATTGCTAGGGACAAAATTAATCATCATCATCATCATCGACAACCGTGGGCTCAATGCCCGTTGGTGTCTGACGCCATTCTTACTATCGCTGCCCACCGCTGCCTATCTAGGGCAGCGTGGCTTAACTCCTGCAGGGTTGTCCCAC
>Ga0209367_1004134_pt1 | contig 19965 bp, 12 predicted proteins | sample WorMetLIZISLAND2_FD_187412 | JGI IMG/M metagenome (GOLD analysis project Ga0209367, IMG submission 187412) | Marine gutless worms symbiont microbial communities from Max Planck institute for Marine Microbiology, Germany - Olavius geniculatus... ...
CTCATACGCTGACGCAACAAGAACGCCCGCCCGGCGCCCGACTAATTCTGTCTCGGCGTCCTGTACTGTCCAGCCTTTCACGCACAAAATTGACTATCTATGCGCCGCTAAATATGTTCTTCCGCGTCGCTGCGCAGCTAGCCCGGCCTGCTGCCTGCCTGCACTACTCGCACATAAATGTCGCTGGAGCTGTAAAATAAAATACTATAAAATACTCTTACCGTAACCTAATTCGAAAATGTGTGACGCAGTGGCACAAGACGGACTAGCCACAGTGTGTTCGGCAAAAATTGTGTACAGCGGCAGATTAACCCGATTTAAACCTGACATTTTTACGCCTTGCGCGTTACATTCCTAACGTAGCGAAGAGAAGTATATGAGATTAGTGTAATATTGAGGACCGACCGACAAACGACAGATCTCCGTTCCTGGAAGAGCTTTCCTGGGAGAACTTCAAACGGCCATATCTCCATAACGGTGCAAGATAGACACGTGATGACAATGGACCACCCATAGGAAGTCGACCACCGCGAGTCGAATGGCCATGTGACGGATGACGTCAGTTGACCAAAAGGTCAAGGTCGTGACTCCATTATCTTTGAGGCGCCATATCTCCATAACTGTGCCAGATAGACAAGGAGACAATTTCCAATAACGACCTTGACGCCAGTCACTATTTGTATAATATTAGACCGGTTTCAAATAGACGCCGGGTCTCTAATACAAGTTTAAAGAAACGAAAAAGCACCTAGAAAAATACAGGAGAAAATAATGCGCGCGATGAGTACATTAGATTGGTCAGAATCCAATAATATTTTTTTGTTTTTTTTAAATACAAAATAAACTAAAAACGTGTCTAGTTATCAGCAAAATGCAGCTTTTAAGGCTGGCTTAAAAGATATTAGACTCTGATATCAGCCAAGTGCCTCAGATTCGGACACTGGATGACATTGTGCACTCTAAATATTGTATTTACTTACTTAACAGACAAGTAAGACAGTATAGGAATCATACCGGTATACGACATGTTGAATCAAAAAAATGCATCTGCTTTTGGAAACCAATTTTCGCAAGATATTTCAAAGTGCGTTCGACGTCGTTATATAAACCTATAAAGATGATAGACAAAACAACTTGCTCGCATGATGCAGTCGAAGAGCAAAGTTGATTGATACTCGACAACGGACGACGTACGCTCGTCAACGCAATGACTTTTGACGAGCTGCGGAATCGACAGTTCACAGCCGATTTGTCATCAGCCGAGTCTGTTTGAAGTACCGATCAAGTAGACTACAAACAGACGGACTGTAGTCTAAAGTATGCAGGTGACCACGGTCACACGCACCTGCCGCCGAGCGCTGTTCATTGAATGCTCGTCATTTGCTGATTGGCGCCATACTTTGATGCATGTGGACTGTGCTCATGACACGAGTGATGACGATGCTACGGAACAACCGCGCATCAGCAAAAGTGCTGGCAGAATCACAGCATCCACCACTCCATTAACGCTGGCCGCATCTCTGACGGTTCATGCCCGAAATAGCTAGAGGCCCTCATAGCTATCCTGCTCATCTTAACAAAACCGTTAACAACTAATATGAAGTATAATACCAAAACGGTGACGGTCTGCCATAGATAAGAGGGCCCTTTGCTATGGCGGCCCCTAGCTATGGCGAGCCGTCACCCTCTTTGAGTGAATCTGTATTATGTGAGCTTATTCAGCTAGCCGAACATTGACACAAAACATATACAAACGTGTAAATTTTATAATTAGTGGAAAAATAATGGTAATTCTATATACTATGTGTGATGAAGTCTTCGGCAAGTTGTTATCTTCAAGATTGATAACGAATAAATATACATTTTTATACAGTTTCCTGCCGTTATAATTAAATTGAAAACGGCATCGCGTGGACTTCTCAGTGTTATTCTCTCTCTTACCATTGCCTAACAAATCTGATCTTTCTCGCCTTTTAACAGCGCTGTTAGTGCTTTATTTTTAAGTTTAGTAGCCTTGGCGGCTGGACGTAAGTTTCACTTATTTGTGCGTACGTTGGTGCTTCTGCATTTGTCTCGAGTGCGGCGTTAATTAGGATTCACTGCAAACGTTTAGACGTTGGGATTGTCTCAATTAACTTCTAGCGTGAAAGAAAGCAGTTAGCAGAGATCAGCCGATTTATCACCATTACAAACACAAACACAGCAAATGACCTCGGCTTTGGCTTTAAGGCGTTAATACTTGAACATTGACTTAATGTCGAGGGCTTCAGCTGGAGCAGGAGTGTTAAGTTTTCGAGACTAACGTGGTGGACTTGGGGCCAAATTGTAAGGTCTTGTTCTCGTTCTTGTTTTCGGCTTCATGATGTTTCGGTTTACGCATCTTGGCCACAAGGTAATAACTCGCTAACATTGTTCGCAGTGTTTATAACACTTAATTTTTAGACCTTCTTGCTTACTTGATAATGTTGAGAGTTGACTAATAGGGTGTTTACACGATCCAGCAAACGTCCAGCAGTTAGCATGTGTATTTTGAATACATTTGCTGCAAGTTTGCTGGATGTTTGCTAAATCGTGTAAACACCCTATAATGCTGAATAACAGCACTACTGCATAATTATAGGTTTTCGTAATTTTGTGTTTAGTTAACTAAAAGTATAACTTGATATCAAAATAAAAATTTGTTTGTGCCAACTGCTATATCGCATATAAAATGCTAAACTTCAGCCTGCTCTGTCACATTGGTCTCGTCCTCGTTTTTGTTCTTGTTCTCGCCATAATTCTGGCCTCACCGCCTCATTAACATTAACATTCCTAAACTGGAGAAAGAAGCTAAGAATTAACGTTATGTTTAGAAGTTATTTCCGCAAAATGCCAGGTTGTACAAAAAATGTAGCATATAGGCTACGGCAGTAATAAAACTATCACCAACAGTTTCGACAGATTTTAACTTCTGACGACTTCTCGAGTGACGAGCCCTTGGAGGACAGACACAGACAGACTAAATGCAATACGGCACAAGCTCGCTCCGATGGGAAGACGCCTATTAATATCAACATCGTCGCGAGCTGTCGTTCTGAAGTTACATCAATGAATAATTCGTCGTCCATTGGTAGTTTCGGTCGTATCTTATGACCACGACGGTTTTCGTTACAAGCATCCGTACAGTCCGTGTACAAAGCCCGTGATTAAGCAGAGCAGGTGTTTACACGTCGTCGCGACACGCTGCTCGGACAAACTCATATTCCACTTGCTTTGATTTCTTGCGGATTTGTCATACAAAATGCTGTACAGTGTACACAACAAGTACGCAAAAAATAAAATGGCTATACAGGAAATCCACAACAAGTTGTACAACAACAGAACTCCGTATCAAATCGAAAGCTCACCAACAAAACGTACAACATCTTGACAAGTAGAGATGTTATAATAGCCGTAGCTCATGACAATTAGCTCTGCCAATTTCGAGATTGTAAAGGTCACGAGTCTCACTCGTGTAGGCAGCGCCATAGCAAGTACCGGATCTTTACCTATACGACGTGTTGTCGAACAAGTCCGCAACGAATCCAAGCAGTGAAGTTTGGGCCGCTGCAAGCGTCGATATAGAAAAACGACATCGACAACAAATAGTCGAACGGACGAACAAGACAAGCGCATCCATCTAGTACTGGCCTGCAAGTAGGCTATTTGAGACTTTGTGAACGTGAGCAAATTGTCCCATCTTTGTATGTTCTTGCATCACCATGCCGTAACCTTCCTGCCGTCTATTAATTTGAACAACAATAATGATGATGATGATGATGCACTCCAGGAATCAACGAAAAAACCCATATTCCATTACACAATCAGCAACAATCAAATACAGTAGTTGAACGGACGGACAAAACACGCTCACACATCAATCTGGCACTGACCTCTATCGCTGCACGGAGCACAACAACAGTGTCTCGGAATATTGTTTTTGGTTATTCCGGGAGTGTCCCGAAATGTGAGTTATTGCTGCAGATGTGTTTTTTATTTCCAAAGTATCACGAAACATGGGTTATCGGTGTACGGAGCACGTCGCGGCCCGGCCGACTCTAATTGGCCTCAGCCTGCAGCACGACGCGCTGTCGGTCCCTCGGTCGAGTCAGTCAGGAACCGTCGACCCGCCGAGGCACCGCGCCGCAACTTGCTCTATTCCGCAACAGCCAGCAGAATCTGTATATAAACGTCCACTGTTATATCATCCAAGGTGTTTTTATCCAAGAAACGATAGAAGCCACCCGAGCTATCAGACTACCCTTCTGCAACAGCCAGTACCAGCCAGCCCCTAGCTCCATCTACTCATTCGTCATCAGTCGAGTAATTGGATTCGACTGACTTGTCGCGGTCCAGGCGCCTTCAATGACGTCACGCCGACCGATGACCATTGGAAACGTGTTTCGTCTGCGTAGGCATCGACGACGAACGACGACGAGGGACCTTTGCAGCAGCAGCAGCAGCGACTCGCAATCCTCGTTGTCACAGCTGATCCGCTACTGGACAAACCGGTCCACTGTGTCAGGTGATAATGTAGGCGCTGTGAGAGACCGTTCTCTTGTGACACACGTGACGTCGCACCAAGCAACAGCAGCAAATGCCATAAGTTACCACAAACGTTAGAACAATGGCTTCAGCATGTCCGGCTACTCAACTACAACGACTCAAAATTTTTGGCACAACTAATTTGCTACTAGACATTCTGTCGATGGATCTTGTGCGCACTTTAAAGAACATTGGTGACACGAAACGTCACACCAAGCAGCAGCAGCAGCAGCATGATCCGCCCATTCAACGTGTCTTCCAGCGTATTTACTCTTCACACCGTGGTCCGATACAGACTGTCAGCCGGCTTAATCGAAACACGATCTGACCCAACGCCTCTTTCTTGACTAGTCTATAAAATCTGTGTGTAGGCCTATAGGCCGACGTCAGCAGCTGCGTTCTGCGAACTCAAGGACGTGTGTCGTCAGACAGCAGTTATGAAGACGGAAATTTTGCTGCTGCAGGTCCTAGGTTATGGAGCATCCTTCCAGCTTATCTGAAACAAACTGACATTGACTTTAAACAGTTTAAAAGCCTGCTAAAAACATTTTGTGTGGGTGTTATAATCGCTGCGCAGAGCGCATTGTGGCTAATGGTGAATCTGCGACTTTAAGCTATTTTACTTATTTACTTACTGTTAGTCTTCGTGTCTTTCCCTCAAGTCAAAACCAGATAGTCGATTTTACTGGAAATTTGTAGGCTAACTGCAAGTGCTGCTAGCCTGCAGGTTCGAGCTTTAATTTCCATACGGAAAAGAAATGTAGTCTTAACTACGCGACATTTTCAGTTTTAATGAACACAAAGATAGCCGTTGAGTAAATATCAAAGGCGAAGATTGATTGAATGATTGACTGATCGATGATACGTCATTAGTGACGTTATGTGCAGCTGTGACGTCACGTCCTGCGGCACCACGCCTACGACGCCGTTGGTCAAAACTGTCGTCCATTAATGGAAGCTACGCAAATACGAGTAAAGTTATGCTGACGATATTACGTCGACGCTATAGTAATGATAATTATACCGCCACGCCTAACGGCGATAACAGTGGGTATTATTGCCGTATTATATTGAGCTTCTGTCAGCGATGACGTTAAAAATAGCCAGTGCTCGTCGTCAGCTACTATGACGTCATAATTACGTCATAAAGTTGTGGCGTAGACTTATTTCCGGTCGCGAAGGCAAGATTAACTCACTTCGCTGTTCGCAATAAACCGCGGCGCCAACGGCATATTGCAGAGAGTAATGCTATGAAAAATCAACAGCGTCTTTCGGAAATCATTTCGTCGCCAATAGAATGTGGTCGAAAGATCGAACAATGCAGAACGGACATTTATGTGCGTGCGCGCTGTTGCTTTTTTTCGTCGCCACAGCGCCGACCGGCCGGACGCAATTTGTAAAGAAATGAAGTCGAAATGGCTCGGCGACGGCGCCGCAGTATCGTTCTCAGGACGCTCGTAAATCGAGCAATTATGATCGCTGCCGATGCGGGCACGCGCGCTGTAACAAGACAATTGCTCAAGACCGCCACCGCCATGTTCTGACCAATGTTTGATTGTGTGGCCTTGCGGCAGAAAGGGAACAGTGTTGCCCTCTCCCTTTTGTAAATTTTAGCTTGTCGGATAATTTTCTTTCAAAAGTACAACGTTTAGAGCTGATGATCCCAAGTTTGGAAAATATTTCGGAGTAAAAATTAAACCACTGAGCAGCCATTATCTTTTCTGTCGGAAATTTGCTGCTGTCGTTCAAAAAATTGCAACTTTCTGCCGAAACTACCCTTTCGCCCCGACTTCTTTTTTAGCTCACGACGCCCCCTGACGCGTGTTCGACAAGCGGTAAAAACTAAATTAATGCATTTTGCAACGCTGCGCGAGGGTAGTTTGTTCACCGCGCGGCATGCGTTTCTCGGAAGCGATTTGCCGTTATGCAAACAACAAGCGTTAAACTGCTTCACGGACTGCATACATGTAAAATAAAATTTACAATAAACAAAAAAGTGACATGAAATTTGCTTTGTTATGCGATTTCGTTCTGGGCAGACGTCGGCACGACCAAAACTGTCTAAAATTGCTTAAAACAAAATCGAATGCAAAGTTTTCTAGGTTTTTTCGTCGGATAATCTGAGCTTATCCTAAAATCGTAAGTGGCAGCGTGGTTGGAATTCTTGGGGAGGAGGTTTAGGGAAGTTGCTGTAAGCAGTAGTCTCGGTCGTAAACGCATTTTGGGCGAAGAGAAGCCCCAAATCAGGGCCGGTCTTAGGCATGTTTGAGGTGTTTGGCCGAACAGGGGCACCGATTTTAGGGGAACGCAATTTTCGACCCTTAAAATTTTATATTAATTTACCTGCCAATCTGAACGACATTGGCTTTCATTTTGCCACTAATTACAATGTTGATGTTGCAGATCAAAGAACCAGAAATGCTGCAGTTAGTTGCGTTTTGCGTCGAACACAATACAGTAGAATGAGACTGCGGTCAAAGCTCTGCCCTGGATTCCGCTGGGGAGCTTACTGCAGTGCTCCCCAAACCACTAACTGGTTTTAAAAACCGCTTTATAGAGAAAGGTTGTCACCCATAACCGCGCGTATGTTTGGCAGACGTGTCTTTTGCGGGACTGATGAGTTCGTTACGAAGTCTGATTACTGGATACTGAAAACACAGATGTAAATTTTTAAATATTTTTTTAAAATAAAAGTTTGGTTTTATTCGACGAACTTTCACGTAGATAAATTGTGAACTGATGAGAGGGCTGTTTATTAATGTTGTTCGATCACACTTGGTATATGGCAATGCAGTATGGCACCCGTTCCTGAAACAAAACATCGAACTGATCGAGGAAGTTCAATATCGAGCGACACAAATGGTTCCAGGTTTAGCCAAATTGTCATATGAAGGAAGATTACAGAAAATGGATCTGCCATCAATTGCTTACCGAAGAGCCAGATGGAATGCTATTGAAGTGTTATATAAGTATCTGCATGGTATCTGCAGTGTCGATTGCTCTGACCTACTCCTATTGCATGAATCATCAAGTCTGTCAACTGCTTTAGCAACAGAGTAGTAGTCCTACGGAACAACCTTCCAGAAGAAGTGATCATGGCTCCATCCATCAAATGTTTTAAAGGACGATTTGATAAATGCTATGCAGACAATAAATACAGTATGGATTGGTGAAACAGTACAAATTCGTCCGCGAAGATTGGTCAACAGGCATCCTGCCTAATGCACCCAATACTGATGATGATGATGATAATGTTTTTAATGTTTTTTTGAAAATTTTTAATGTTGTTTTTTAAAATTTTTTGTCCTACTTTTAATGCTGCGTTTTTGTTCTTATTAAAACATAAACGTACAAAATTACAAATATGATGCATTTCTCATGTTCTAATTGCGTTTAACCCTGTTTTCAATCTGTACCATAATCACCGTTACATAATAACATTCAGTACATGTCGATTTTGACAAATGGTAGGTTTTTGTTTTTAACACGTTATTGTGCTAATTTATGCCAAATGTAGTTTAAAGGTGCGTTCTCACTGCTGGCGTTAACGCGCTTGACGCGCGTCACGCCGCGTTACGCGGCGTGACGCGCACAGTGAGAACGCACCTTAATGTTTTATATATGTTTTTACATGTTTTTTTATAAAAGTAAAAAACATGTCTTTATGTTTTTTATTTGCAAATTAATGTAGTCTTAAATGTGTATTTTCTCAACTTTGTTCGCAAAATTGAATTACGTTAAAATTGAATAAAGTTCTGCATCAAGCTGTGCAATGTGCATCTGTTTGTCATTATAAGTAAGTAATTCAGTAATTGAGTAGTTTAAGTAAAGGGTTTATTGAACACGTGAACCAGTGATTGACTTGAGAAGCAGCGTCCACTCGAGTGGGTAGTGGGCAGACGAGTGCATTGTTCTTGCCCAGCTTTGCTACCTACACACCCACACCGCTCCGAGGTCCACAGTGGTCGCTAATTCAATTCAAACGTCGTCAGAAAGAAGACAATTAACTTTCACGGACTTTCTTCCTAATGACTAATGACTGACAGTGGACACACAACAGAGTAGATTGTCTTCAGTGTTCAGCGGCGGCTGAATGCCGTACGTTCACTTTTTAAGACCATGACCGCAATTTGAAACATAGCGATGTGACATCGAAAGCCAAAACTACAACGTATAACAACAAAACTTTGACGGCAAATCCTACATTTTTGACTATAATAATTGCGATTTATCAACGTACCGCCAAGACGGAAAACCAGAACGGTAAAATGAATATTTTATGCTGTCCAGAAACGGCAACGTAAATTGCGTAATAAGTTTCACGTTACATACGTATGATAAAATATCGTACACATAGCATTGTTCTATTATTTCCACCAGGAAGTGACAGTTTTAAGTATTCAAAAGTGCTGGATTCTGATTTAAAAGTCGTGGAAAGCCATCAAAATCAAACTGGTTGGTCCTTATCTCGTACTCCCCACTCCTCCATTTTTTCAAACTTTTGCCGACACCGACACGCGCACAAAAAAAACTCCTACAAAATATAACCTCCTAGACAAATGTAAAAAAGAAAATATAACTCCAATTCTGTGAGAGGTTTTTCAGTCACTTCCGATGGCATCATTGATCCCTCATTAATTAAGCACCATCATAGTGCTGTTAAACTACGGAGCACGAGTGCGAATCGTCAGAATTTTCTGAGTTGCATGACAGTTGCTGCAAGCGTGACGTGCCTGGACGTCCGTCGTCGTAACAGATGGGCGACAGTTCGATGTCGCTCAGATACCGTTATCAATCTCGACGAGATAATCCTATGCCGCGTCGAGTGGTCGGTCGACATGTGACGTCACAACGCGCCACGATGTCACGTGACGTCCTACGTCACGCTCGACGCCTGCGGTCTTCTCGTCGTTGTAGGAGCGCAATGTGTTAAACGGGCGATATCTGTGCGAACACCGGCCGGTCAGCCAGTCAGCCAGTCGCGGCAGTCAGCCTATGCCGCTGCAGGAAAATTACATCTTATCGCACGGCGCTCGAGCGTCTTGCAGCATTTATCGTGTCAATCCGCCTCGGCCGCGTCCGTCTCTCGGTCGCGGACGACTGGACGGACAAAAGGCTAGGACAGTTATTCTAAGCGCTGCAACAACAATTGCTAGAGTTGCAACTATATTTCTTACAACAGCTTCTGCAAAAGTTGCTACAGCTGTTGCAGTAGCTGTTACTGCTACAACAACAACTGCAACAACGACTGCTACAGCAACGCTGTTAGTGCAACAACTACTGCAAATACTGCAAAGGACGACTGAACGGACCAGGCCGGAGAGGGAGAGCCGCGAAGTGAGACCCGCCCGTGGATCAATGCTATTTACGCCGCCGGTCACCGTCCACGATATAACCACATTTCGACACACTCCATGAATCAGAGGACACCCACACTGCAAGGCAATTACACATGAGCAGGCGACAATAACACATGTCGTCTGACTGGCGTGCAGTCGATGTGTCAAGAATCGAGACTGACCAGGCGACCGTCACTGGTAAACGTGGTGATAACTCAGACTCAAGACACTCCAGGGATCAAAGGAAAGCCACACTGCAAGTACACAACGGCAATGCTATTTACGCCGCCGAGTCCGAGATATCATCGCCGACCGTTCTTCCTGCCCGCCGGTCCTTCAAGCCTGGACACCAAGATGACGGCTGACCACACCAGGCGAGATGTATGCGGTGCCCCCGTCTCAAGTCCACTGTCCGGTCAGCTGACCGCTCGCTCGCCCGCCGTTATATGAATTCCCGTTTTCAGCCGCGCCTAGCCGAAGGCCAGCACACCGAGCGCGACCGACCGGCCTTCGGGTCTTCCTGTCGCGTATCCTGATGTCATCTGTTTCATTCGCCGTCGGTCGATCGGTCGGTCGATCGGTCTGACGTGTGCAGCGTTGCCGCAGCTGTCAAACGTTCCAGTGCCACGGACGGACGGCGGGTCGTGCGTTCGTGCACGGGCCTGCTGCAGCAAAGCGCAGATAGCGTCACCAGACATTAATTTGCCGGTCACGACGACGTGGCATGTGAAACAGCGTCAAAGACAGACAGTGAGAGGGGGAAGAGAAAGAAAAGAGATCGCCATCACAATGAAGTGAGTGATGTCTACAGTGCACGCCGACGACTTCAACTCCACGCAACCTACAGATCTCCTATTAGTCTGTTGGTTGCCAGTCACGCGGTTCAGTTCAGATGCACATTTTTTGTTTCACGGCTTTTATATATACAACTTTATTCACCATAATAAAATGATAGCACAGTTTTTTTTAAAAAAAAACCTTAACTAAACTTTATTAACAATAATAGCATAGCCTATACGTTCGAAAAGGGGAAATTCAGACGGCAAAATTGAAATTGAAATTTTAAGCACCCATAATCTCTTCGATCAGCAATTTGTAGACCTATATGTGTCTAAAACTTTACATTTATCTCTCTCCCCAACTTTTCTAACTCGCGACGCCGATGGGTCACGCGAAACAGTTTTGCGGTTTAATCTTGAAACAAAGACAAAATGTACCATCAGGTGGAAGGCGGAATTTTTCGATAAGCTAAAAATATCTAAAAGCTCGAAGCAAAACCAATTACCACTACAGACGCAATTGTCTGGCCGGAAGTGCAGACACATTCGACAGACAGGACATTTGAAATGTCTACTGCAGAACGGACGTGACGCGTGGATGATCATTCTGCATATTTCATAGGAACACGTCAACGGCCGATGACGACGACGAACTTTATATTGAGTGTGTAATACGCAAAAGTTTGGTATTTTGTAATGGTGAAAAATTGATTTTTGCTACAGTTTTATATCTGCAACTACAACGTTGCCCTTAGAAAATAATAAGCAGTTTTATACACAATACATTTTTAGGCTACGTCAACGGCCGACGACAAAAAAACTCTAGTACTCTACTGAGTGTATAATACGTTTGGAATATTGTCATAGTAAAAAGTGACCTTTGTATTATGTCTGCAAGTACAACGCCATCTTTAGAAACTGAGCGGCCTTTTTGCATAATATAGGTTTATATTTTATCGGCGACGTCAACGGGCGATGATAACAAGCCGTGAAGCTTCACCTCTGAACGCCGCGTGTCGCAATCCATCTGCACTTATTGCTTCAATTTGCATTCGTAATAGACTACAAAGTCGTATGATCAATCTGTTTACGAGTAGGCCTAATATGTTTCTTCCCCCTCACACGTTTAACAAATCGGAATAACGGCAATAAAGATTGATGATTGATATGGCGTATTAATGGCATTTTGGTCGTCGCAGAAAATATCTAGGCCTGGATTCATAACTCGATCTTTCATTACCAACACGAATAACATTTAAACTTCAACTGTAAGACAGAGACCAAAATTTAAAAGTTTAAAAACAACATCATAACCGAAACTTAAGCAACAACAAAAATTTTACTTATCAGCAATACGTATTTTACAAGAATTGAGCCATAAATCAGCTCAAATAAAATAGTAAGATAAAGATCGCGGCAAAATTTGAAAATACGTCGATCGTGTAAGTTTAGCCTATAGGCCGAAGTGAAAATAAAACATTTGAACTGTCGTTCGTAAAAGCAAAACGTTTAATCCGCAATAAGCCTATTTATTCAAGCCTAAAGTTGCTACACGTTGTGTGTTGTGTCGCTACTAATAGCCAACAGTCATCGATCGAAGTTGCGTTTTTGCATTAAGTTTTTAATGCATTAGGTTCAACGTTTTCTCTGTCCGTAAGTAGCCTACCTGGTATCGTAAGCGAACTGAATCGCCAACAACTCTGACGGAAAATAGACCTATGACACACAGAAAGACTAATGAAGAAGCTGACTGTGGGAATCTTTGTCGGCTGTACTGCTGGTTATCTCAGCGGAGTCTCGATACAGTTCGACGAACGTAAATAAAGCAGGGCAAATTGCGCACAGGTCGAAAACGGACGGCGACTGTGCCGACGTAGGTAGCCTACAGTAGGCCTAAAGACGTAAATTCCGTCTTTACGATGCGCGGGCTGACCTATGAGCCAGCGAAGAAGCTGCAGATAAACGTCCGAAGGCGGGGCCAGCCAGCTCCATTGTTCCCGGCAAGAAACAAGGCGCGGCATTCAATTAGCGCTCGTCCGACGGCGACTAAGTAATAGAATCTGGCGATGTTTGTCGGCGGCGTAGATCAGCAACCAACGGTCATCACACCATCACACACGGGAGAGACGGACCGATCGGACACTAGTGCCAAGCACACAGACAAATTGGAAGCTTAGCAGCAGCCGTCACGGTACTGTCACAAAATGTACATTGTACACCTTCTTACAGGGATAAGCCACTGCCACACACACCTACATTGGATATTATCACCGGTAACCATGGTCGTGTGACGAAATGTGGGTGTCACATCTCCTACAAAGAGAACCATTGCTGCACACACATGCACAATGGTAGCCACCTGCCACTGTAATGTCATGAAATGTAGGTTACGTTTCTCCTACTGAGAGAAGCCACTACCGCATACCTCAGATTCGGCCACGGGTTGACGCTGGGCACTTTAAATACTCTATTTACTTACTTACTATTTGCTATATACTTAGGCAGACACATTGGGAGCATAGCATCATCGGCCACAGTAGTGTGACGAATTGTAGGTTTCACACCTCCTTACAGAGAAAACCCACTGTCACACACACATTAGGAGCCACGTGTAATAAACGATAATCAATCATTAGAGACGATTACACTCGCGCTTATTAATACGTTATAATAATAATAATAGGCCTAACTGTGCTCTGCTTTTCGCAGCTAGTGGAACCTGCTATAATTTAAGAAGAAAAAAGAAAACCCTAAGAAGACATAGCAGGACACGTTACGCGATGATATCGACAACCGACGGATGTCAGCTGAGAGGAGGCCACCAAGTCTATATGGCTGGTGACCGCAAAAAGTGGAAATCGCTCGTCACCCAGTGTTCCATCGGAAACAGAGAGACTCAAAAGTCCGAGTAAAACCTTGCTATAATTTATAGAAAGGTACAGGACAGAGGGAGTCATTGTGTACTGAATAGCAATTATTCATCTTCAGAGACGATTGCACGGTCATCAATGATCGATGAAGTGGCGCGGGACGTCGCGTCACTCGCGTGCGTGGGCAGCCCGTCACAATTATTTCGTTTTCCCACCAGCAGCAACTTCCCCCGTTCTCGTTAACACGTCACGTCCAGCGGCGACGTAGCACGAAGGGGGATAAGAGGGAGGGGCAGAATTGTCTCCCCAAATTTTAGCCTGGCGAAATATTGTCTTTTCGTTGAAAATGTTGTTCCAAAATGCAAAAGTTGAATTTAAAAATCCCCATATAAAGATTTGGGGAAAACTTAGAAACAGGTTTTTTTCTGAGCTCCCGTAATGAACACGTTCAGACAAACAAACACACAGACATTATTATGCAAATAAAAACAACACATAATCTCTTCTGTAGGAAATTTGCAGCTGACGGTCGGAAACTTGCAAATGTCTTGACACCAACTTTTTAACTCAGGACGCGGTTGGTCACGTTTCGGGGTCCTTTACTGTAACTGGTCACGTTTTGTTGTAGTTTATACTCTGTCTTCTATTAGGCGTCACGCCATCAGACATTGGGTCAGCACGGCCGACCAGGCAACCGCTACCGGTACCTGGCGGCCGCGTAAAATGTAAGTACGCTGTACTATTCATCGCGACATTACACTGTGTCAGAGTGTCTAGTCGAAAACAAAAATGTATTTTTATCACAGTATTAACAAACTAGAAATATGACTGTGTCGACACAGTGCCGATTAACTGTGCGGCCGCTTGCTTGACCTTCGGCTTTTCGATCTAAAAAATAATTAGTATTGCCAAGTTGGTTATCTTGCTGAGGCGAACGTTTACGCCGATTTTGTTTTCCTATGTTTTTGTTAGATAGGGCCTACATTTACACCTATTAAGGCGGCCTCGCAATAATCATAATGTTACAATAAACTAATGTTTTCAAAAAACAGTTAATTTATTGAACATAACCACGCTCGTAAATGACAATGTATAACGGCAGTGCAGTTTCTGCTAAGAATAGGTTGCATATATATACGCGGCACACACAACAGTAAATATGCTCCAAAGTGATCATCAAAAATCCCAACACAACCTCAAATATTCCGATATACCAAAAATAATTGCTATCGTTATTACTATTTACAAAAAAATAAAACATATTAACTGTTGTTCGTCAGAGCAAAACGTTCTAAGTTTGCAAGGCCTAACGCTGTGCTCTATAAACCGGAAGACTGTCAAAGCTGCAGTGGTTTCGGAGAACAGGCAACACATAAAGATATCAATTTCGTAGCATAAAGTAGCTAAGCTTACTTACTTATGCGCAGTAGCGCCTTGTGACGTCATTGTTACGTCATATTGTGTTTATTTACTTTGTTTACCAGTAATAATTTTTAGAACAAATCGTTTGATATGGGCAGAATAACAAAGGATGATCGCTGTTTGAACACCGATATTAGCAGTAGTGTTTGTTTTGCTAGGTAATGTGGTCACACAATAAAGGTGCGGTGGGTGAAAGAACTTCACGTTTACGCGCCATAAATGTCTGCTTGTAACAGTGAAAGAATGGTTAAAATCGGTGCTGAATTACCCAAGTTATCCCCAAAATAAAACTGGGTATCCGTTTTTTGGAACACCCTGTATAACGTGCATAGTGCACGCCCATTCGCGGCTAGGAGCACGGGCACAAGGATCACGCGTTTTAATTTTTCAGAAATCGCGCAACAAGCTGTCGTTCAAAATTAATTAATGCCGCTGGGAAATGAGTTGATTGACTTGGGCCGATGCATCATTGATCTGATGATAATTACAACTAATGAATGACACGCCCTTTCTTGTCGGACTATGCTCTTTTCAATTTTCTGATGTTGCTGTAATTTCACTGAGTGATATTACTCGTAGTTAGCTTTCACTTTTGTCGCGCTACAGCTGTGCTGTAAGCGTCTATGGAACGGGTTGTCGTCTGTGCGTTTGTCTGTGTATCACGGATGTATTGTGGCTAAACGGTGCGAAATAAAACCCAAGTTGCTACTGATCACTAATAGAAAGTCGCATACGCCTTTCAGGTGAAATAAAAATCATCGAACTTAGGTGACATTAAAGATCATTATTGCAACGAGATCTGTATAAGCTGTAGCGCGTTTTTTTCTAGCGACAGCTAGGCTTCTTGTTTGTGCTGCCTATAACTTTAAAGCCCCGAAGCACATCACATACGTGTCACAAAATGCAATACAACTTTTCGATTAACGAAAAAACTAATCTGTCGCTTAGTTCTTAAAAGAGCAAGACTGTTGAAAGTAGTGCTGCAAAAATTAACGATTAATGGCGCGATTGAGTGTTAAAAAATTAACCATTGGCGACTGGTACAGGTTAACATTTTAGTTCAAATGGTGAAAAAAACGATCAGTGCTTGAGTCGCAGTGCATCTGTATAAGTGCTTATAGCTCATTAGCTTAAAAACTGCCAAACAATAAAATGCATTTTCTTTGACAAGCTTTAATTAAAAAATCGCGATTAATTGATCGTTAATTTCTGTGAAATAAACGACTAAACATTATTATCAGCTTTAACTGAAAGCATTGTTTGCATTAATGCTGCGCTGCGGCGCATTGATTTCTGCTCTGAACCGATTCGCCGCGGTGTTATACACCCAGCAAGCTCAATCGAAAGCAGCGCCAGACGATTACTACATTGACAACACCACTTCACTTATGACTACAACACCGATGACTACTAATCGAAAGCATCATCAGACAGGTTTACCGTCGTAAATCAGCAGACATGCAGTCGTTGAACAACAACAACAACAAGTACTACTACTACTACTACTACTACTACTACAGCTACAACGTGCAATCGTTGAACTGACCTGCAAGAACGACCGAACGAGTTGATCAGACAAGCACACTACGTGACCGACCGACCGACCGACCGATCGCCGACTGACTGACTGAGCTCACAGAGGGATGGCCAGGCTGAGTTGTAACTAACTGGCTGACTGACTGACTGGACGCTGCGGTCCACAACGCTTTCGAATGTCGATGAGAGTGTTGACGCACTTGTCGCAAACAGCGCTACGTTCTCCCGCTGCGTGTGTAACCGGCTTGAGGGAGACACACTAATGTTTTATCATAATTTCATCAAATATCAAGTAATAAACGGACGGCCAGGTATCATATCGGCCGCTATAGGCGCCGACGTTTTTCTTGTTTCGACCGCCTAATTAAAAAATAATTTGTTTAAATTAATAACATCACGTCGAAGTATTGGCAAGTATTGGCTTAACCAAAAAGCGCAAAAAAGTTAGCAAGTTTTAATTAGTTTCTTACCGGTATAACACGATGAAGAATTAACGGTATGAGTTGTTTGATTTATTTCAGCAATTTGGCAGCTGTTTAACACACGAAAATACGCAGCACAAAAATGACACAATGAATACTCTGAAAGACGACAAGGCGTAGCTCAAAAATACTGAGCTTTCAGTTGCCGTCCGATTCTAAAAGAACCTCCGTCGTCCCTAATATTTTTATTAAACCCCTCAAACTATTAGTAGGGCCTACAATATCTCTGGTTGCTTTCAAACTTTCGTAATAGTTGCATCTAGCCATCGCAATTCTGTCCGTTCGTCCGTCCGTCCGTCACACGGGTGGATGAGTCAAACGAGGTGCAAGCTAAGATCACCAAATCTTTACCATCGGCTGCCAGAAAGACTCTAGTTTCAGGAACCGTAAAGCTTTTCATAAATTCGAAGGAGTTCACCACGAACAAGGGTGCTAAATAAGAGAAAGTAGGAAAAATTTGCGATTTTTGGCCAATAAGTCGCTGTATCTCAGTAACGGTGCAAGATAGGGCTTAGGTTACTATTGATCACTAATAAGAAGTCGTACATTGGCTCTCGATTGCCACCGAATTCAGTTACGTGTGATGACCGCCTTGAACGCCAAAATAGGGGTTTTATGGATTTTTTGGCGATTTCGGGCTGCGAAACACATTTTAAGAGCGAATTGCGCCGAAATCAATTGAGACAGGCATGGAGAAGCTGCATATAAAATTTTCAGCATTGAACGTAGATTTCGACGATCCAAGTCTCGATTTTCAAGGTTCAATGAAACCTGCACACGAGAGCATCAAAAACGGTACCACCGTAAAAGTCGCTATAAATACCGTTGTTGGCCAGTGTTTCGTGAAAACGGTTGCAGACAGGCATGGACATGCTGCTTATCACAACAAGCACTAGTGACGAGGTTTTCAGTCGTATTAACGTCGATGACTTTGAAAGACCCCGAACTTCCAAAATAAAGGGTTTTTTTTATTGATTTTTGCGATCTTCGGCTGCAGCGCACACTCAAAGAACGTGAACTGCGACGAAGTGGCTGGAGATAGACTGACAGTTTGCGAACAGGAACTGCTATAGGCTTTCGCGCGTTTCGTGCGCATTAGCTAAAATTTCTTGTTACTATTCGATGTGTCACGTTTTATTTTTTTCTGAACGGTTGTGTAATATTTATTACACAAACTGTCATAAAATAAAAATATTTTAAAGTATCTTTGCTCTTTCCTTAGACTGTAAGTAAAAAAATACCCATTTTTACGCCAGCAGATCAGGAACCGTAGCACTTAATTACTACAGTGCACACAATGAGTCAGATAAGCTCGTTCGGGTAATGCAAAGCAGATGTGACAGCACTGCTATTTCCGGACGACTAATAGGTCTAAGTAAGTAGTACACATCTTATGCCGTTAGCGAACGAAGACATCACGTTCAATATCATAGAGACATAGACAATCATAATCAAACACACTTTTATCTTCAATCATACATTCTAATATTAGACTAAAACACAAATGTTTATAAGACTGACATGCATTTATTTTAGATCGTCTGACGCAATATAAACACACAGTAGGCCTACGGTGCAAAGACAGCCGTAGCAAACGATTAGACGGAAATGAACATTGCTCACGAAAAGGAAAGCACAGACATGCCGGTAGGTGACGCCGCTCGCGATTGCTATATACACCGTGTTCCAAAAAACCAAGCCCTTGTACTGTTCATCATATCTTTGCCAAACTTAACTGATTTTCACAATTGTTTTAAGGATTATTTTCTTAGAAACCGGTGTAGGCTACAACAAGTCGCTTCCAAGCTGAAATGTAAACAGTTACTAACAGCGGACTGACAAACGGCAGACAGACGTAGCCACAAAATAATAATCACAGGCTGAACGGTAGTTCAAGCCCTGTGTTAACGGGGACTTCTCTTTCTTATGGGAAAGCCAAAAATTCGACCCCCCACAGAATCAAAACCCCAGATCTGATTGAGATAAAATTTGGCACGGTTGATTACGTCGGCGAGATGACCACTCATGCAAAATTTCATGTAAATCCCTCCAAGGGGGCTTCCCGGAAAATGGGTGAAATATACGCAAAAATTTTTATAGCTATCCATATACCTTTTTTTCAGAAACTCACCTACAGGTCAGACCCTTTGGCCGATTTTTGCGCGCGATGGCTCAAACGACGCGGTCTCGCGCAAGGATGTGCCTTTTTGGGGTTATAAAATTTGAAATTAATATTTAACGTATTTATTGAAAAAATTCAAAAAAATTACAATGGCGCCTATGGGGAAAATTAAGCAATTATTTAAACGGTCATAACTTTGGCTGTGTATAAGATAGAGTCGTAATTGTTGTCTCTATGGTACGGTTTTCGGAGATGGCCAATCTAACGGTGTTATTTAATTTTACCCCGGACCCTCCCTGGTTGCCATGGCAACGAAATTTGGGACAAAATTGGTTATAACTCGGTCTGTGTAAGAGATATCTGCGAGATTTTTGCGCCTATAGGGGGGTTTTCGGGGATGGGCCATCGAATGCTGCCAATCGCATTTTTCTCCGGCCGACCCTCGTTGCCATGGCAACGAAATTTGGGACACAATTGGCTATAACGCGGTCTGTGTAAGAGATATCTGCGAGATTTTTATGTCTATATGGGGGTTTTCGGGGATGGGCCAGCGAATGCTGCCGATCGAATTTTACCCCGACTGACCCTCGTTGCAATTGGAACGAAATGTGGGACAAAATGGACTATAACCCGACATATGTACGAGATATCTCCGAGATTCTTGCGTCTAACAAGGGGTTTTGAGGGTGAAGCAAATAAATAATAACACGTGTGGTCATGCTATTGGGTAGTAAGTAACCGTTATAAGTGGCTTGGTTACTGTAAGAAATATCTGAAGCGCAATATCTTTGTAACTGATCACCAGTAGGAAAACAGTATTTTAGTACTAAAACAGCAAATATAAATGTACAA
>Ga0209367_1004135_pt1 | contig 19963 bp, 12 predicted proteins | sample WorMetLIZISLAND2_FD_187412 | JGI IMG/M metagenome (GOLD analysis project Ga0209367, IMG submission 187412) | Marine gutless worms symbiont microbial communities from Max Planck institute for Marine Microbiology, Germany - Olavius geniculatus... ...
GCCTGAGCTGACCGATGCATTATGGGAACTGTGATAAGCCGAATAGCGCCCATTATCCATGTTAAGGGGTGCGACATAAAAACAGCAATAACTTTTTGCCCCGGACATCCCAGAACGGGGAAACTTGTAATTATGCTACCTATTACTAAGACTACCTAAATATCACAAATGCAGCTTGTAACCAATTTTGTCCCGGTTGACTTAGAAAACAATTTTTTAACAGCGCGACTAAAAACCGCAGGACACCGCAGGACTCCATAGAAAGACCGCAGGACACATGAATGATAACCGCCAAATGATTTTTAGACGTGAAATCAAAACTTAACCTTGCCTAAAAACAGGGGCAAAATGCCATATGCCGATGCTCAAGATGCAGGCCACATACCTGGACGCTAAGGTTGCGTACGCCGTACGTCAGACGTGCGCCAGGACGCTTAAATTTACAATGTACATCACTCATGTTGTCAGTGTTTGCACATTCATTCACGCTACTCCCGTTCTCAAATTCTGTACTGGCTAAGCTTACAATCAATACATTTACCGGTATGTGTCCAGCGGTTTTTTGCACATCCTGAAACATTGGTATCACAACATAACCACTATAATGTGGCTATATAATACTTTAAAATTAAAGAAAACCTATAGTTTTACTGTTTTCAGCACTTTTTGGTGGTTATTCAAAGTGTCCTGCAGTTTTCAGTCATACACACTTCTCGTGAGAGCGTTCAGTCAGTCGACCATTTGACCGGCGGCACTCTAACCCACAAACTGTGATTCATTCTTGCAAGGTCTTCTTCTTCTTCTACTTCAGGATACGTGCCAACTTCAATATGTTGAAGGCTGTGGCACGGTATGATAGACTGACACGTGATGGTTGACCGCTGCAGACGTATGATAACATGGCCAGTCTTCTTTTGTGTTGCCTCTCAGCTAAAGTTTTCCAGCCCAGTTCAGATAACATTAATCCAACACTTAAAGTTCACCTGTAACAGCCGAGGGTTACAGTGTTGTAACCTTATTCAGTGTTGTAGTATCTGCAATGGTTCTGATTGTCCCCTGCAGGGTGCACTTGACAGCAGCGGCAATGCAGCGTTGTGGGCTAAAAAGGTAGGCGGGGCAGGAAGCTGCAATTTTCTGATGGACACTGCCTGCAGATTTCTTACGGTAGGTGCTATTATCAATCTGGCCCGGACTGATACAGAATTTTACAGATTTTGTTATCAGTCCGGCTGGGACTGATAATAGAATCTGTATCAGTCCAGCCTTCAACAGACTTAGCCAGTATGTACAACCACCAAATAGTGGTCACAAATACCAGCCAAGGCGGCACCAGAGCAACTGCCTGACTCTCGGCTGAAGCGTCACGGGTTGGCAGTCCATCCAAGACTTTAAGCAGCTCTTGAAATCTAGCAAGTAGATTATCATAGGATTGCTGCTTGGCAAGTTTTTTTATTGCCTGCAGCAACGTTATATTATGTAACCCATATATTGTGTACTGCTAATGTTTGGTGTCCAATGTCTACTATTGTTGACATATTATAGCTTGAATCTTTCAAAAATGCTAACACTAACCAAAACCCTAACCCTAATTCTAATAGCTGAATCCTACACGATAATCTAGACACTAAGTGTAGTTTTCGCCTGCTCGCTCTTTGCCATAACCGACATTCCAAGTCATAACCACTCGCTACGTGGTGCCACATGTTAATGTGCACTGCACGCAGGGTGTTAAAGTTGTAGGCGTAATATCTTTGCCATTACTGTATGGATTTTGATGTGGTTTTCAGTGTTGGAAAGGGAAAAATTGCAGCTTTCTAACAGAGTAGGGAACTGTGTTGTATTTAGAGAGAGGGGGTAGATTTTAGAGCACAGTATTCAGATTGCTATACTACCCAGTATGTGCTACAGTCTGCAGCCTACTGATCTATGAATTTTATACTTAGTGCAGTCTGCCTACCTTTACCCGGACGTTGGTGGCATAGCATAGTGGTTAGAACATCAGTCCTGGCTGGCGAACTTTCCATATCCTGTGCTAGACTGATGGATGGCCGTTTGACCACTTTGTTGTTAAAGCGTTCGCTATCAGTCAACCAACAAGGCCAACTCAGCCTGCTTTCTCTCCGGGGTCGGTTAAATGAGTAGTAACTCATTTATATGCGTTATGGAAGGTGGTGATCTTAGTACAGCTGACTGGGGCTGCCTAGCCAGCTGCTGCGCTAGCCTGTGTCTGCAGGCTGCACGCGGTGGCTGTGCGGCCGGCAGCTCTGGTTAGTGACGAAAAGCGCATTAGAGGCGTGTTCGCGACGATGCACTATACAAATTGACAACCTTTACCTATACCTTTTTACCTTTGATTTCTGACAGTATTCTAAATTTCCGACACTGTTCTCAAAATTTTAATTTTGCCCCTAAATTTCTAAACGTGAGTGTTTTCAGTCCTAAATTTTGCGTTTTTGGATGAAAATTTTTCAACACGAAAAAGATTAAAGATTTTTCAGCAAATTTCAGACGGCCAAAAATTCAGCACAATTCTATCCAACTCTCTCCCCTCGCTGGGCACAACACCGCTGTTCAGCAGCAATGTTGTCTTTGCCACTAGCCATAAATGAGCATGTATCTGTACACCACCAGAAGTTGAGTGGGATTGCCTCGAGACTGTTTTTTCTCGACAAAATGGCCGTAGCTGATTTCACTTTTGTTGTTGTAGATTTATGATGAATCAGAGATGCTGAAGGGAAAGTTGGATCTTCTCAGTAACACAAACATGGTTGATTTTGCCATGGATGTGTACCAGAATCTTTATCCTGATCAGGAGGTTCCACAAAGTATGAATGCAGAGTGATATTGTTATGCTCTGTATTCTTTTTTGAAGCACTGTGGTTTTTATGTCTTAGTAATGGGCTTGAACAGAAACTGATGATGTTATATAATGACTGCATTTATTGCTAGCAGCTACAGCCTTTACTTGAGATATTATTTGAACTGAACAATAAACACTATATTGAATTGTGTGTTGTTTTATACACCATAGGCCATAAAAACATGCCACTTCACTTTTGTCCATATCTTCGCCAATTATTGATCAATTTTAAAAATGTTTTCACTGGCATACTCTGCAGACAGTTTGCAATAATGTGATTATTATATATCTTACCACATGGTAAATGCCTTTTTACACTACCTTGTGAAATATAAATGTAAGCAAAAAACCAATTATATTAACAAAAATTTAGGTAAATGAAAAAAAAACACTTTAGACCAGCATTGTGATGTGATGAATGGTCTGTATGACACTAGACTGTGTTAGACCCACACAGTTTAGTGTCATACAGATCATTCACTGCAGTGTTTGTCTGAAGTGTTTTTTCTTCAATTTTACCAAAATGTCTGTTTGTTATTATCGTTATATATGCATATTTCATTGATATTTCACAAGGTAGTGTAGAGACACATTTACAGTGTGGTGGGATATGCAATAATCACGTTATTGCAAATTGTCCGCAGCCAGATAAAGAATTTTGAAAATCGATCAATAATTGGCGAAGATATGGACAAAAGTAAAGTGGCTCGTTTTTCTGGCCCATCCTGTAGAGTGTAAAATTTTTTAGTATTTTTAGTATTCTCACTATAAGTACCACTGTAGGCAGAGAATCAAGAAATGACTAAGACTTGTCTTTAACATTGCCATTAAAATGATCTGTACGTGAGCATGTGTGTATGGTAGTATGAACACAGTTGTTTGTGAATTTCTGGATGAAGGTATGAAGGAAAAACGTGCTAGCGTTGTTGCTGAGATGAAGCGCCTCCAAGCGGAGACTGAAGTTATCACAAAAATCTTTGAAGATGAAGATATTTCAAAGAGCATTCAAACAACCAGGTCTGTTCATGTGCACTGCGTTTGTGTTTGTTTGTATAGTATCATATCGTAGCATATTTTTCATCTATCTCTTTGTTTTTGGTAACAACTCGATAAAACATACAGCGTAAATTTATACTACGTGTACTTTACTTTCCAGTTTTGCTTAATATGTGTCAATTTTTTGGTCTGTCTGTTTGTGCTTGTCTAAGTTGTCTTCCTTATGTACCAATTTTTTTTTACTTCTGTTATCGTTTATGTTGGATTTTGGTTTTCAGGATTCCATTCATGCAACATAACTTAACATAAAATGCATTTTATTTTGTACCTTTGTGAAATGACCGTTATTTTGTTATATAACCAGTAACTTGCATTTTTTAATATGCTTCTGTTTGTTGTTGCATGTTTTGCAGAGATGGCCGTCAGTTGTATGATCTGTTATCAAAGACATCTGATGTGAGTAAATAAGAACAGTCATGTGCAGGAAAGTTGAATTGATTATGTTGCTGTGAATTTAGAGTGTTATTGGGCTGTGAATTGAATCATTTGCTAATCATTTTTATGGTAGTAATTTTTGGTTCCGTGACAATAGCGCGTAAGTCATAATCGCGTAGTCAATTAGGCGTACATAAGAGCGCGCAGATAAATGAGCGCGACAATGCCGCTGAGTCAAAATGGCGCGGTATAGAAATGCTGATCGATTACCGAAATATTGTCAACCCAACTCTAATTACAACAGTGGAGCAACCCAGGCAGATAATTCGACACTGCATGACGGGCGCCTCATTGGAATCTTGTCAGTCGTTGCCATCCTATACGTCGTTACAGCACTATTCAACGAAAGAGGAAGAGGTATAACCAAGATATTTCCAGTCCACGTTCTGTTGCAGACATTCAGTTGCCAGATACTTTAAAGGTCACCACCGGGGGCAACAACTTCATTCTGTGGGACAGCGGTGATGACGACCCCCGTCGTCTGTTCATGTTCGGTACGCAGGCAAATCTCACAACTCTGAAGGATCGGCACAACCTTTGCAGTCGAATTTTGGAACATGCGATCAAGAGTCGCTGATGGTCTTCCAAGGACCAACAACTCGGTAGAGGGGTGGCACCATGCCTTCCAATCAGCTGTGTCATGCCACCACCCCACCTTCTACAGACTTCTGCAACACCTGCAGAAGGAGCAAGACAATACTGAACAACAACTCGCACGACTCCAGGCTGGTCACCAGAATGCAGGAAGCAGCAAGAACAAATATGCACAAGTCACACAGTATTATTGAATTCGACGCGCAATTGTCTTGCACGATATTTTGTCCGCGGTATTGTCGCACGTTCTTGTCAACGCGCTTTTGTGTCCGCGCTATTGGGTCCGCGGTTTTGACTTACGCGTTTTTGACTGGTCACCGTAATTTATATATAGTCCCTGTAGCGTGTGACGTCAGATTGCATTAAACGTCACAATATAATTTTGCTGTCAGCTTAGATTAGTAAGTAAATAAGTAAGTAAGTAAAGTGTAAATTTATATAGCGCATACTCGGGAAAATCTCTAATGCGCTGAATACATTTTGTCATCAATGTTTCGCGAAAAAGTACGTCTTTAGCTGACGTTTGAAATGTCGAGACTGAGTTGTGGGTCACGAAGACTGTCGGGCAGCGAATTCCAAGTCAGTGGGCTCACAACTGCAAAGCGTTGACGACTGAAACTGTTTAGTTGATAGAGCGGCACTACTGTCAGACTGCAGATGTTGAAGACCAGCGACATCTGCTGTTAGCTTGCAACTGTCCATCAAGTACGGATTCTGCAAATATTTGAGATGGAATGGTTGGTGATAAATGTTGTTGAATGTTGTTGCTGACAGTTTAAGATGGAGATGATAGACACTTTGTACCGGTTTGCCAAGTTCCAGTTTGAATGTGGCAACTATTCGGGATCTGCAGAGTATCTTTACATTGTACGAGTTCTGGTAGGCTCACCATACTCGCTGCATTTATTTAATATTCAGTTTAAATGTAAAATGCACTAGGCATATATTTTAACAGTCACTAGTCACTACAATCTGCTGCGTGACCTTAGCTCTATATGACACAGTGAAATGCATACACAGCATTGTTGCTTTGCACTCGAGACTAATGTGTCATGCTACACAGATCTTGCAAATTTGCATGAAGGATACTCCTTGGCTTTGTATTGTATTTCCACTACAAGTTGTTCAGTTACGTGTTTTTATTTGATTGTAAATACAGTCGACTCCACTTATATGCACATCACTCTGCCTATTTGCATGACGTGCATCTGGTCTTGTCTGAGTTGGTGTTATGTCAATGGCAGTCAACTTCGCTTATAAGCACCAGCCATATATGCACAATTCGGCTATAAGCACGCACTGTTTTGGTCTCAGCACCATGACTTACTTGGGTTATAAGCAACTTGGCTGACACAGTGCACATAAAACCACCTGTAGTCAGCCACTTAATGCTCGCTGACGTCTAAACCCCAGAATTATGCGGGTGGTCAGAGCTAATGAGCACCACACATCATGTGGGCTACAGTGCATTGCTCAACCCTAGCAGCATGCAGCATCATAATGAAGTGGCAGTCTGCAGCTCAATAGTGCTAGGGCACCTGCTGTCTATCAGAGTGATTGCGGCGACGCACTAAAGGGCGGGCGGGCGGCGTGTAAACTGACACTACTGGAGTGACCATCATCAGCTGCTACATGCTGCGCATGATATCCGTGAAGGAGATGAGTGAGGCGAGGCGAGGTGTTGTAAATGACTGCAATGGTCCTATAAGCTAACTGCGGTTAAATGCACACTCCGCTTACATGCAAGTCAGCTTGCGGTCCCAAGGCCGTGCATATAAGTGGAGTCAACTGTACTATACAGTATAGTGAACATGATATGCTGTAGCATAAAGTGTACATGCCAATATTTTATACTAGTGGCAAAGCAGTATGATACATCAGTTTAGTGTAGTTGTCATTGTGTCCCATTTCATATTGGCTCATTATTGGTGATAGATAGTAGCTTGAAAGCAGTGTGGAATTGGCTTAATGGCTGGTATGTGTTGTACTTTCAGATGCCAACGACGGATCGTAACTACATGAACGTCTTGTGGGGGAAACTTGCGTCAGAAATCCTGATGCAAGACTGGGACAATGCCCTCGACGATCTGAACCGTCTCCGAGAAGTTCTTGATTCAAATGTACGCAGCTTTTTGCCGCGTGTTTAAATGTTTAATGTGTTTAAATGTAAATGCAATTTCTTGTTGTCTATGTCATGCTATCCAGGGTATTAACTGGGGTATTATATAGCTCTTAAGTTTCTGATCATAGCACTGGTGATGATGATGATTTTCATGGCAGCAGTTACTGTTTGTAGTTTGTATTTTGATTGTATTTTTGCGAAAAGACTTTTGTACTTAGTGAACACTGTCAGTATCCATGTTTTTACTGTGTCCAGATATCATCGCCATTAGTTTTGCTTCAGCAACGGACGTGGCTTATTCATTGGAGCTTGTTTGTGTTCTTTAATCATCCAAAGGGCCGAGACCTCATTATAGACATGTTTCTGTACAGCCCACAGTACGTATTGTTACAGTAGTAATGGTACCACTATTTGATGTGTGCTTAAACTTGTAAAAATGCCATTATCATATCATTACCTCCACCATGGAGGTTATGTTTTTGCCAGACTTTGTTTGTTTGTTTGTTTGTGTGTTAACAAGATAACTCAAAAAGTTATGGATGGATCTTTCTGAAATTTTCTAGGAATTTCGGAAATGGCAAAAACTACCAGTGATTACATTTTGGTGGTGATCCGGAAATTTGAGCTAGTGCTCACGAGACACGCTGTTCTTGCAGATAAGGGATACTGCTGCCAATATGCCATATATGGTAATGCCGAACAACATGGCCTTGGCGGTGTGCGGGCTCTGACTGCTTTCTAGTATGGTATTTTCGTAATTTTACTTAAACTTACGCTCGTTCAAATTTTAAAATGTGTCTGTTTGTCCTGTCTGTCAATGGGTGGAGCTTGTGCAGAGTCTGGGGGAGCGGTCTACTGACATCAATGCCGGTGCCGGTGGACTAAAGTCAGAATACGCCAAATTGCAGTTTATTGCAATGTTTGTTTATTTAATGTTAAAATCATACATTAATTGCAGATAAAAGTGTACAAGTGAGAAAAAAATTAGTTAAAAAGTAGAATGCGTGAATTATTGGCAGTCGATCGGGTGTACAGTGTACACAATGCCCAGTAATCTACCATGCATGCTACCGGTATAAGCATAGCCATTCTTATTGCCAGTTGAGATGTTGCTTTCTCGCACTAAACCTGTGTAAGTCTGGAAGCTCCCGATTCTTAATTACCTTTTTTACTCCGTTGTTTAAGCAGCATTGGTACAATTTCTGAATTTTTGCTGACCATGGTCATGTTATTTGATTGTATTGTTTTATTTGTTTTATCCTGTCAGATACTTGAATGCAATACAGACGATGTGTCCGCACATCCTGCGCTACTTGACAACGGCAGTCATCACAAACCGGCGACGGCGGCAGGCTCACCATCATCAGCTGCTGAAAGACCTCGTGAAGGTCATACAGCAAGTACGACGACTTTGTGCCCATTGGTTTTATTAGTATGGGGACAGTTGCTAGTTTGAAGTGGCACTGGTCGGAACAGGGACGTCGAGAGCCGTAGCGTGGCCCAGGGAAACGTTCTCGCAGGGCCCCTCTGAGGAGAAGTTTTTTGGAAATGGCGGATTTTAGTGTACTTCATATTTTTGAGTGACTGCAGGGCCCCCAAACGTCTCGGGGCGAAGAGTAACTTGCCTACCTCTCCCCTCTCAACGGGTCTGGGTCCGAACAGCGCAAGGGTTATTTTGGGCATAGGGTTAGTGTTAGTGATAGCGCTAGGATTGGGGAACAGTTACATCTACGGCTTTGGCAGGCCTTGGCTGTGGCGGCTGCTGGCTTTGGTGGACCGGAACCCCACCATATTCGGACTATTGCTCCTTTAGAATATTGATTGACCAGTCACCTTATTAGCTTCAGGATTTCACTGTCATTTTAGTTCCCATATCTGCAGACTAGACTTTTCATTGCTGTTTAGTTGGCACAGCCGCACATTGCCTCGTGCTACACCTAGTTAGACCGGTATCCAAAAGAGCATTTCTGGAATTTGTTGTGGCTATTTCTTTCCACTCAACCAAAGGTGTCAAAGCTCTGGATGATGAAGCAATGGCTTTTTAGTAAATTAGTGATTATGTTAGTACGTAAATACTACCGAGTAATGTCATGATTGATTTTTGTTGCAAACGTCGTTAAACACTGCGCTTATTCTTAGGCAGATCTCCAGTTGCAACGGAGTGTATGTGGCTGGCTCTGTCCACGAACACGACAATGCGTTAACTGCTAATTGTCTCGTGTTCCGTTTGATTATTGTGTTAAATTAATTATTTTAGACATTTTGTACATGAGAATATATTAGAGTGTTATGAACTTCTGTGTAATATACGAACTTCGTGTTGTGAATATGAGATGCTGCTTTCTTTTAGGAGTCATACACATACCGTGATCCAATCACGGAGTTTCTCGAGTGCCTGTACGTCAACTTTGACTTCGACAGCGCTCAACAGAAGCTGCGAGAATGTGAAACGGTCTGTTGTCACCCGATTACTGCTGCCGGTTTTTGTTCTTAACAATATACACCGTGGGCCATAAAAAAGTGGCACTTTACTTTTGTCCACATCTTTGCCAATTATTATTGACCGATTTTCAAATTTTTTCACTGGCACATTCTGTGGACAGTTTGCAAATGTGCGGTTATTATATATCCCACCACCCTATAAATGCATGTCTATACTACCTTGTGAAATATAAATTTAGGTAGGTATAAATCTAAAAAAAACCAATAATAATAACAAACATTTAGGCAAATGAAAAAAACATTTTAGACCAACAGTGCAGTGACTGATCCATATGACATTAGACTGTGTTAGACCCACACAGTTTAGTGTCATAAGAATCGTTTAGCGCAATATTTGTTTGAAGTGTTTTTTTTCAATTTTACCAAAATATTTGTTTGTTATCGTTATGCATTCATATTTTATTCATATTTCACAAGGTAGTGTAGAAACACATTCACTGTGTAGTGGGATGTATAATAATTACACGATTGCAAATTGTCTGCAGAGCATGCCAGTGAAAGAATTTTGAAAATTGGTCATTAATTGGTGAAGATATGGTCAAAAGTAAGTTGCCACTTTTTTATTGACCCACCCTGTACTTAGTGTAATTGCTTTTACAGAGTTACTTTCCAAGTTCAGCCGATCTCGGAAAGTAAAGTTTGAAAAGTTGCTGATGCAGGACTTTTATCAACAGTACACGTAGAGGATATTATGATGTTTTAACTTAGCTCCTGGTTTAATAGCACACTTCCAGCTGTTTGATTGGCCGTGTGCCGCTATACCAGGTAAACAAAATCTGTTCCAGCATAGACTGTTCGGTACAGACCATTTTCTGCTACCAGCATGATTGGAACACACATTCTTTTATGCTATGTTGGTTACTACATGGATCCTACGGTCAGGGTAAGTCAGGGAAGGGCAAGGAAAAATCAGAAAATCAGGCAAAGTCAGGGAATTTTACATTTCAAAGTCAGGGAAAAATAAGAGGGTCAGGGAAAGTCGGGGAAAATCAAAGTACCAGGGTGCAAAAGTTAACAAAGATGCAGAAAAAAGTTTTAACTGTTTTATCCAGACTGCATACAACAGTTCAAAATTTTTTTCTGCTCGCTCCGCTCGCAAATAATTTTTATCTCCACTTTTAAGTTTGTTCCACTGTCGTTGTTTCTAGTGCAATTGCAAGCGATTGAAAGCCAACATTGGTATTTTGCGTGAACAAATTAGTCAGGGAAAATGATTCATTTTGTCCTGGAAAGTCAGGGAAAATGAATTTTGCAGAGTAGTAGGAACCGTGTTATTAGTAGACGAAGTGATTATATGCCAGTTGATCTCATTAGGACCACTGAGTTTTATTCGTCACTTTAAAAAACTCATAATTGTTGTTGCTTGTGCGTTGCAATATTTTCATTATTTTTGGAAAAAGAAATCTTATCGTAGAGCACAAACTGATATTGCTAGTCCAGGCAAAGTGAGTCATTTTTCTGTTTATTTGAGATTGCTTGCTTAACCCCTTAACCGCCATCCCACAGAAATTCCCTACGCCGCAGCCAAAACCGTGTTATCGGCATAATACTGGTAAATGTGTTGTAGGTGTAGCCATGTATTTATCTTGATGGAGCATACAGAAGAAAAGTTAAATATGGTGAATACTTTATCAATTTGTGCATGTTGGCTGGCCACCTTCCCCCCAGTACTCCCGATGGCTACGCCTATGATATGTGTAAGTAAAAACAGCAGCTATGCATATGAAATGTGTCAGTGGAATTTTTTTTAAAAAAAAAACATCAAATTGTACCTCACATTTTAGTCACAATATTTTTATCACCAAATCAAGTGTACGTCAAAGTTCAGTTCCAATATCTGTTTTAGGCCTACTGTGCCACAGTCCGAAGCATGCTACCATGCATAGGCTCGGTTCACCGGTTTACTTGGAAACTCATAAATGCAGAATGTTTTTACATGTGTAAGTTCAACATTATTTTCCAAAACTAATCAAAATGTACACCACATTTTAGCCCCAATATAATTTTCATCAACCAAGTCAAACGTACGTCAATGTTCAGTTTCAGTATCTGGCCTTGCTATGCCAAAATCCAAAACATGGCACTGCGCATAGTCCCGGTTTACTCGGACACTGATTGCAGATAGTTTTGACATCCCGCAGCCAACCTTGTCTGCTGCACACTCTACATCTGGACTGTGGTTTCGTCCACGTTGCGGAAGGTGCCAGTGCTGACGGGAAGTGTCTTCCCATGAGTCTGATGACTGATGCCGTCGTTTAGCCATTGCTATTGTTTACAACAACTGCTAGGCAATATGCAAATTAGGTTGCCGTGCACGTGACCACTAAACTTCCCAAAAGTAGTCCTAAACACGCCGCCCGTCTGCCAAGATAAACAAAGCGCCAAGCGTGAAATATTCCTGGCGCCGGGCACCAATACAACCAGTACGTATAAAGCCGGATATTTCCGGCAGTTGGCGTGGGCAATATTACTGCAGCGCTGGAAATATCCGGCATGTGGCGGTTAAGGGGTTAAACAATTGTCATGTTTTTCTGCAGGTTAAATTGCCCGACATTACACACAGCCAACAGACTAGTAGACTGCTGCCAGCTTATATTACAAAATTATTAAAGTTTAATATTATGGATGTGTATTAGTTATTAGCACAGGTGATGTGACTGGCAGAACTGCTTTTCTTATGTCTGCTGTTGTTGCTAACGTTATATTTTGTGACATTAATTGCACGTGTAACTTACAGGTGCTTATCAACGACTTTTTTCTCGTTGCTTGCCTGGATGACTTTATTGAGAACGCTCGCCTGTTCATATTTGAGACATTTTGTCGCATTCACCAGTGCATCAGTATTAGGTACATGTAGATTAATAATATATTTTCTATTTTTTAATCTATGCACTTCTTCACCATATGCTACATACACTGTGTTCCAAAAAAGTTGTGCACCAATTTCGATCGATAACTTTGCCAATTCTCAACAGATTTAAAAAAATTTTCACTGGCAGGATTTCTGAAAAATCTGTGATAAAACTTATTTAAGATCTTACTGCACCAAAAACATGTCCCTAAAAGTGGTTATTTTACCGCTGTTGGTTTGTGTAGCGTGAAAACGGTTGCAGATAGGTACATACATGCTGCTTATCATAACAAGCAATAGTGACAAGCTTTTTAATGGTGTCAACTTTGATGACCTTGAACCTGCAAAGTCGGGAGTTTTAGTGTTTTTTGCAATTTGCAGTTGCAGCACAGAATAAATTGCGACGAAATTGACAGAGATAGACCAAGACAACCTGCGAACAGGAACTGCTAGGCTGTCGCGCATCTCATGAGCTTTGCTCATATTACTTGTTTCTTTCACATGCTGTCTGCGATGACGTGCATAGCGCAATGTTGTTGTATTGTTAGTCTGTTAGTGAACGTGGTTCTGTGAATTGCAGCATGCTTGCTGAGAAGCTGAACATGGCTCCGGAGGAAGCTGAAAGATGGATCGTCAACTTAATTAGGAATGCTCACCTTGATGCCAAGATCGACTCGAAGCTGGTTAGTCAGCACTGAATTTTCAGTTGACATTACTGATATGCCTCCGTTATCTTTGAAAGCTTTCCCCATCTCGGGCGCTGATCGCTTCAGCTACCTTAGATAATTTAGCGACACACTTACCACTGCAGACCATACAAGCCAATGACTAAGGCGTATTTGTTAAGAACTTCATGCCATTGTAAATATGATAGCATTTGTGGTTTATAATATGTTTATTTGAAAAACCCATATTTTAGCAGGTAGTGTGCAGCAACATGTTTTTGATGTGATGCAATCTTTAGGTGTACTGTACTTAGGTGTACATGTAGTCTGATCTTTAATCATTTTATTAGTATACTTCAGCTTTATTTCAATTGCTTTGTTGCATTTTTTCCTCAGCATTGAGTGTGCACTCTGCTTGTGAAAGAACTGTGACAAGTGATCTGCTAACGCAAACAGAAACGCACAATTGCAATAAAGCTGCATGTTTGAAACAGGGTAAAACAAAGTCCAAGTCATTCGCCAGAAGGCACCATACGCCAGACGACCTGCGGCTATAGTGTCTATAGTGTTTTATTTACTTGTACTCGCCAGAGGTCGCCTCTATCGCTCTGATAACGTCGTATCGACTGGATACAGCAACTTTTACTTTTGCCCACCCCCTTCTCATTTAACGCCCTCGTTCGGGGTGACCCCCTTCAAATTTATGGAAAAACTTTACGGTTCCTGAAACTAGTCGGGCAGCTGACGGTGAAAATTTGGTGATTCTAGCTTGCACCGTTTTTGACTGATCCACCCGTGTGACAGACGGACAGAATTGCGATGTCTAAGACACGCTACAGCAGTAGCTGCTGTTGCGCGTAAAAATGATCATCAGTGGGCAAAGATATGGACGTTTTGAGGATTAACACGATGACAGATCTTGTGCCGTGTCTACAGGGCCGCGTCGTGATGGGAACGCAAGCTGTGTCTCCGTACCAACAGGTGATTGAGAAGACGAAGAACTTGGCGTTCAGATCTCAGATGCTCGTCATGAACATCGAGAAAAAAATGGCAACAAAGGATCAGGAGGTTGCGTGTTCTCTTGAGCGTTAATTTGCTCTTTCTTTGTTGCCTGGTGTACGCAAATCTGATATAGCATGATATTTGTTTTCTGTTACATTTTGTTTTAGACATATTTATTTTGCAGTTTTCTTTCGTCTTTGTTCTAGTTCGTGTTAACTCAAAGTAAACTGCTCTGAGCTGCTGGTTTTGTGCTTAATCTGCATTTGAATTCTGCTTTGTTGGCAAACATTGGAGAGGAGACAACATTGATTTCAACTTTGTTACCGTTATATGTTGTTTCATGACAATTAACGATGGTATTGTATTTACAGGTGATATTCTTTTACTTCACTGTGTCGTGTTATGACTTATGTTGTGATTGATTTGATAAAAATCACAAAGTTAATGGAAGTATGGTGAATCTCTGTTGTAAATCTAAAAGAAAAAAGCAGAATACTACTCCCTAGACAGTGCAAGACTGCCAAGTTCTGTATGGATATGTATCGTGTGTGTTGCAGACGCTACAATGGGGAGCTGATTAGCAACGTGTGTCATCGTACTGTAGTGTGGAAGAGTGCTGTATTCGACACCGTAGTTATTGACGTTACGCACATTTTCGTTATATGACTGCTGTGTACAGAATGCTACAAGAACTGTAACTTGATCGCCTGACGTATATATTTGTTAATCCTAAGATATTGTTAGTTGCATGTCTACCAAATATTGATCAGTTTAAAAATTGATCGGTATACTCAGTAGGTAATTTGGCAGGGAATTTTTTTGTGAACTTCTGTAAATGTTTCACAGCGGCTGTTCCGAACCACCAAGCTGAATAAAGTAAGGTGATAAAATTTCTAATAATTAATTGTGTTAATGATCGTTAACTTTAGCAGCTATACACTAAATCCAGCATTATTCGGCAGCCGAGTCTTGTGTTACCATAACTTCGTTCCGTTATTGAGGGTGCTTTTCCATCCGTGCGAGATAGACCTTGGTGGAGTTTCGCCATACTTTCTCAGTGATGGACCACAGTACAAAGCTGTACGTATTGGGTTTTGGGGTCATAAGGTCAAGGCCCCAATGGGCACTGGGTATTCAAAAACAGACCGGATGATCTGTGTCAAGTTCTGTCTCGTTGAAAACTGGTACTTTACAACAGGGGCATCTGTCCTCCCTTGGACACACTACACAAGCAACCTACAGTCCCCCAATGTCTAACCCCCTCAGCATCAACTCGAACTTCTCCCACCTCAATTGCTGCATAATGCATTGCCGCCAATGATGGATGACTGTATCCTTACTCATGGGTGCCAAAAATTCTTCAAGGGGAAGAGGTTGAAGTGCTGAATAGAGTAGGGAATAAATGGAAAGGGGTATTTGCCTCTCCAGCCTATTAAAGAATTTGGGGACCATCATAAGATCTATATAACGGGGTCCAGGCTAGAGTCCCGGCTGTAAATAAATTTTGTGCATTTTTAGCCTTCTGGTCGAGTTCTGGTCGAATGATGACTGTCCCCCTGAAGTTTTAAAAGTTGCTGCCCTTCAGAAAAGTAATACGCTTTTGAGCGTAGTCGATAATGGATGTAGACACTACTGCTTTACAAATTCGACTGTAGCAGTTGTCGGTGGCATGTGCGTGGAAGGGCAAGGGGCAGCTGCCCAGGTCCCCCTCTCTTAAATTTCGGACTGTTGAAAATTCTTCGTGCGAAAATGCAAAAATTGGGGATGAAAGCCGTCATTTTTGGAAAATTTAGGGGTAAAATTGAAATTTTGTCTACGTGTAATCGCTTCTGTTGGAAATCTGCAGCTGTTTCTCGGAATTCCGTTGGAAATTTGCAATGTCGTTTTAAAAAACTGCTACTTCCTGCCTTGCCTACTTTTTTGACACTCGACGCTGCTGGCTCTACTCTTATTTCAGTTGTCCTGCTGAATGAGCCTGTAAGAGGATGTTGTTGTGGACGTTTTGAATTATATATGGGGTAAATCGATGGAAAATGGTGTAAAGTGACTCGTACAGGATAGTGCTGTGAAGTGATGTAATTTCCAAAATACTATTTTTGAGTCAAAGTGGTATTAAAGTTCATTTCTGCATGACTGCGGTGGAGGGTTAATGCAGTTGTGTTGTAACATAGCAGTGTTGCTAATGTGCTGTTCACTTGAAACAAGTCTGCAAACCAGATTTTTAACGTTATAATATACCTTAAGTACAAGATAAAGTTACAGGAGCATATATAATGTGCAACTGAACGCTCAAGTTACCAGAATGAAGATGGCCAAAATGACTTGGATTAGTGATTTGTACCAGGAACCGGGCACCCGGTTCCAAAATTCATTACCCGGTTCCAATTCAGAGTAATTGGTACCCATTTTTTGCACACAACACAGTCACATCAGACATTTTATATGAAAAACCTAACTGTGGAAAAATATTAAGTAATTGAGACCAATAATTGTGACCAATTACGTGTGTCCATGTCACTACGTTGTCGTTTTTTCTTTATTTGCTTGTAAGATAAAACTGGGTCCAGGTACCCGGGTAATTGCAACCAGGTACTTAGTTCCTAAAACGGGTAATGCTGAAGATCACTAACTCGATTGCTGTTTCAACAGCTGTTGAATTGAATTTGTCCCAGTCCAATGTACTTTTTTTCTGGTCATTCACGTATCTCAAAGAACATTGGTGAATATGAGACCACCGTAGATGATGCCCATTGTTAGCATAAAAACATTTTTTTCTATTCTGCATGGTAAGATTATGTAACGGCTGTCTCTGATACACTTAACGGACTAGTATTATAAAGCATGCAATACACAGTTTGAGCTAAAACATTTAGCATCAACATAGAAGCGTGACAAGAAGCCACAAGCATCAATATGTAAACTGTCCTGTTCAACAGCATCGGCAAGGGCGCAATTATCATCCCCTATATTTTTTGGCTGTTGGGTCTTTTTGTCCGAAAATACAAAATACGGGACTAAAAACCCCCATCTTAGGAAAAATTGGAATTTTAACCGCTCATAATCTGCTATGTCTGTAAATTTGCAGTGTCTGTCGGAAAAGTGGAACTTCGGTCCTGCGTAATTTTTTTAAGCTGCTACGCTACTGATGCCGTTGTCTTGCTGAATAGCAAAGAAAAGACTGTAAACTAGAGCTGGGTTGGTGTCGGAATCTTAAGTCGGTATTAGTATTTGTTGTTTTTCGGTGTTTAAAGTCATTATCGGCATTTTGAAATATCGCAAAAGACACGTACTGAAAAATTGCGACGTCAATTTCCCTTCTTTGCTCGTTCCTTCTCATCCCCTAGGTTTCCAAATGATCAGCAACACTTGTTCTGTTTGATATGTATCAGTTTTTGAGCAGAATATATAAGGCCAACTTTATTGCTGGCAAAATTTTTGTAGTCAACTGTCACAACACTTCATGAATTTCATGGACGACCATCATGAGTTCAACGTGGCACTTTACTTTTGTCCATACCTTCGCCAATTATTGATCGATTTTCACAATTCTTTCACTGGCACACTCTGCAGACAATTTGCTATAATGCGATTATTACATATCCCACCACATCATAACTTCGTATACACTACCTTGTGAAATATCAATAAAATATGCATACATAACAATAATAACAAACAGACATTTTGGTAAAATTGAAAAAAAAACTTCAGACCAACATTGCAGTGAATGGTCTGTATGACACTAAACTGTGTGGGTCTAGTGCAGTCTAGTGTCATACAGATCATTCATCGCAATGTTGGTTTGAAGTGTTTTTTCATTTACTTGAATTTTTGTTATTATCGTTATTTTTTTTGCTTACATTTACATTTCACAAGGTAGTGTAGAAATGCATTTACCGTGTGGTGGGATATATAATAATCACTTTATTGCAAAGTGTCTGCAGAGTGTGCCAGTGAAAGAATTTTGAAAATTGGTCAATAATCGTCGAAGATATGTACAAAAATGAATTGCCACATTCATTTTATGGCCAATGGTGTATAACGAGACACTGAGGTACCGGTAAACTTACAATGCAATGTACACTCATACACTCATCGGACTGAGATCATCATAGGATGCCCAGGATAGAAAATTACCATGAAGTGCATATGCCATACTCTGCAGTATAAGTTCGGACTTTCTGGTCGGGATTCAGTATTTTTCAGTATTTATAATACCAATGCAAGTGTTGGTATTTGAAAACATCACAATATTGGTTCAGTATCGCTATTACCGACCCAGGCCTACTGAACACCAACGTATAAACTTTATACATGCAACGACAAAATAAAATTCAGAACTGTGGAACGATTAAAAAAAATTACCATCTTACCACTTATTGTTAACAGCTGGCAGGTGAATAAATGAAGCTGATATTCACAACAAAGAAATAAAAAAATAAACAGCAGTAGACATGTAATACTGTTCAAAATGAAACAGGGCAGCCACAGGTTCTCGAAATTTACAAAATGCCCTTTTCCATGCCCTACAAAGTTCTCGAAAACCAAATCCGGTATTGAAAGTTTTAGAATTTGATGTCAGTTGGTCTTGAAAGTCATTAAATTTCAGTTGTTCGAAGTCACTTGTCACCACGATGTAAATTCTTGCATCATATGATGCCAGAAACGTCTAACATGATGCCGGAAAATTTCGCGGAATGTGTCTGGAAAAGGTACCAGTACTTGAAAGTCTTTGGAAAGTTCTTGAATTTTTTTTGCCAAGAACTGCAGCCACCCTGATGAAAACACTTATGCCACAACCACTGAACAATGCTGCCAAGTACCACGGAATTTACCCTACCACACAGTACAACGAATTACAATACGATTTCAATGTCATCATTGTGAGCGGCATTCACTGCGGCTTACTCTTCAGCCAATCAAAAACCTTCTTTTCGTTCCTCGACAGCCAGTAAATGTTCAAACTGATCTTCTCAAGTGCTTGCGAAACTGAACGGACGTTCTCACCACTGAGATGTTCTCCAAAGAAAGAACTCACCTATCACAAAACACAAAAACGACTTGTCTACGTTGAAAAACATAAAGTCTTTCCAGAGCCATAAAGGCCGATGTGGTGGCGCTGATCCCTGCTTAATTAGGCCTCAGCTAGACACCAGTTTACACTGTGAAAGTACTGTTAGAAATGGTGTTGGTGCATCACACCATGTCCTGTTTATGCCCAGCTTTTGCTGGTACTCATTTTGCCTATGCATGAGGGATGACCGGTTACGTACAAAGATCATTCATATACCATGCATTCGTTTAATAAAACGATGACAAGTGCAACCTCTAGCAAGTTACACCATGAGCATGAAAAGTACATTTTGAAAATGGGCTATACAAACATTTATGAAAAACATCTCATCAGCATCATCATCCTATTAACAAATGAAACCATCCATAATATTAGTACCGGTAGAAGCATTGTCAACACATGAGTACTATCATAGCTACCCATTTGCCAATGGTCACCCATACAATTACTAACAAGGCCATCGTCAATTAATTTGTCCATGTTGTACAGAATATGGTGTGTAATGCAGTATTAGACTTAAATTCTGCCAGTGTTAATACAACATTCAATCATCAATCATTTAATTCATACCAGACAAAGTTACAAACATAAAATCAATAACGCAGTGCATGTGGTCTGATAAAGGACACAAAGGGCAAGCCTCTAATATGTGCCCTGAAAAAAAAATAAGAAAAACAGGCAATACATAGAACAAATACAAATAAAGCTAATACCTAACACAATCAAACTATAGGCAGTTCAAGCTTCATAAGCAAAGATTTAAAAATGTCTATTGTTGGGGCTGTCACAACAGTTTCAGGCA
>Ga0209367_1004136_pt1 | contig 19957 bp, 17 predicted proteins | sample WorMetLIZISLAND2_FD_187412 | JGI IMG/M metagenome (GOLD analysis project Ga0209367, IMG submission 187412) | Marine gutless worms symbiont microbial communities from Max Planck institute for Marine Microbiology, Germany - Olavius geniculatus... ...
TGGGTCAGAATACGGCTTGCCAACCAGCTGAGACCATTGGCTGAGCGGCAGTAAAACCAAATTCAGAAAATATGAAGCATTCATTATTGCTTGCGCTCCAAAAATGTCGATTCCAGCAACAAACCGTTAATTAATAACACACTGAGTTCATGATTCTTCCGATCTGAAACGCAATCTCATTTCACAAAGCAGACCTGATCTTTCTTCGCATCTGATATTCGCCGGCAGTAGTATCCATACGTTGAAAATGCTCATTATCCCTTCTAAATACTCCCTGGTAAAGGAGGTGTGAGAATGATGGAAGATTTGATCAAACACTGGAAGGGCGAAACCGTCATCACCCGCTTCGACCGTCCATCCGGAGCCTGGATTTTGATTGCGATCCATTCGACCCATCTCGGTCCTGCGGCGGGCGGAACCCGTATGAAGACTTATCCTGATGTCGCATCCGCGTTGCAGGATACACAACGGCTGGCAGAGGCCATGACCTACAAACTGGCGTTATCCGGTTTGAGCTTCGGCGGAGCAAAGGCCGTCATTGCCGTCCCCGAAAATTTGGCTTCGGATGCGCGCCCCGACCTTTTACGCCGCTATGGCAAGCTGATCCAACAGCTCGGCGGACTTTTCAAAACCGGTGCCGATATCGGAACTACCTCTACCGACATGGATTTAATTGCTGAAACGGGTGCGCCATATGTATTCGGCCGCACACCCTCCGCCGGCGGGGCCGGATCTTCCGGAGCGGCCACGGCTTTAGGCGTGCTAGCCGGCATGGAGGTGGCCAGTGAGCGGGTTTTCGGTGCACGATCGCTCAAGGATCGCCGGGTTCTGGTTCAGGGTGCGGGCAGTGTGGGCGGCGCACTGATCGATTACCTGCAATCTGCCGGTGCCCGGGTGATGTTCAGCGATGTGGAAGAGGGGGCCGTTTGCCATTTTCGTGATGGACTCGGTTTGGAATGTGTTCCCGCCGAGGAGGTTTATCACATAGAATGTGACATATTTGCCCCGTGCGCCGGGGGGCAGGTTCTCAACGCCCAGACGATTTCACAGCTAAAATGCCGTGTGGTCGCCGGCGGCGCCAACAACCAGTTGGCGGAACCGATAGATGCCGAACGCCTCCGGCAAAGAGGTATTCTCTATGCACCGGACTATGTAGTCAATGCCGGCGGCGCCATATTCCTTGTCGGGATGGAAACCCATAGCTGGACGCGGCATAAAGCTGAGAATATGGTGACTGAGGGCATTCAGGATGCACTGTCTCACATTTTTGATTTGGCGCTGACCCAGGACATCACAACCGAGGCTGCTGCCCGACAGGTTGCGGAGCAACGGTTGTCCCCCGGTTCCTAGCCGGTACTGATCAGTGCTCTCTGTCCGTTTCGTCGTAGTTGCCAACTTACGCGGGGATAAACCCCGCCGCTACAAAAATTGGAACTTTTTCAAGGATAAGCTGATTTGAACGCTTACATTGCGCAGCCCACCTTTCTGCGATAGGGTATTCTCCTAACGTTGTGCTTCGCTGCGAGAAGCTATTCAAATGACCGCTCAATCAGTATGCGGCCGTGACATTTAATACGGGCATGACTTCTCCGGCTGAAGTTGCGGCCGGAAGGCTTTGATTTATAGAAGAATAGATGGGACGGGCAGCGGCAGTCGGAAGCGCCGAAACCCAGCAGCGGCAGGATTGAGCCCCGGGTTTGCAAATGATTGGTTGCCCACTGATGTTCACGCCGCGTTTGATCGTAGGTGTACCATATTTCGCAAAAACTCAAGGCCGGTCGCAGATAATCCAGGTGCCAGTGGGGCCGGCCGCGATGATGGATATGGTGTTTGATGCGGGCCTGCAAACCGCCCGGGCCGAAAGCGCTGCCGACGTATACGTAAAAGCCGGGTTTGAGTTGGAGGGTGCCGAGTTTGCCGATTTTTAAGGATTTTTCATCGGAGGACTCAAGGACCAGTGTGTATGTGCCGGGATGAGATTGCATAAAAAAAGGAGAGAATAACTATTTTATCTCAGTCAACCGGAGAAAACAGCCGGAAACCGAAATCTGATACTGCGATGTATTCGTTGTGCATTGCGGCTGTACCTTCAGGATTGCGGAAAACTGACCCGCAATGCTTGAGGCCACCTTCATACCCCTCCCATTGATCGCATAGCTGATCATCTTCAACCGAACTTCGACCGCTGCCGTCCCTGTATTTATCTGGGTGTGAATACCATTTTGCTTCTCCATCCTCTTTGCGTTCGATCAGGAGGCGTGTGCCTTTATGGGCCCAGTAGGTTATGACCTCACGACCAAAGACCAACTTTCTAATTTCTTCTCCATCAAGCATATTTTCCGTTAATAATTTATAAAATTTATAGTCCACCGCGGGCAGCCCTGCCTTGCGAAGACCTTCTGCAAGACGCTCGAGCATTTCCGGGTCCTGAAAAGGGAAATTATACATTATCGAACGAAAATTAACGTCGTAGGTTCCGGTCTTTTTCCAATTTTCCAGCGCCATCCGGGCCGGTCCCACCTGACCGAGGTGAGCTAAGGCGGCCGGAAGAATTGGTGCCGGCCTGGGAAATTTAGGATTGTGTTTTAATGCCCTTTCAATCATCGATACGGCTTCTTCAAACTCTCCTTTGGCAAAATGGGTCACCCCGAGAAGATATAACGGTTGGGCAATGTTGTGGGGATCGAGACGCATACCGCTATTGATGAAGTCAAGAGCTCTATCCGGCTCACCCTTGGCTGACAGAATATAGGCCATCGTATAAATACTATCGACGTCATTGGGGTTGAGATCGACCGCAAGCTCCACTTTGGTGAGAGCCCTCTTATATTGCCGCCTGTAAAGCGCTATCGAGGCCTCCAGCCGGAAATTGATCGAGGTCGGCCATCTCATTGCCAACTGTAAATGCTCATGAGCGCGGACGCTTGCTTCAAAATTATTAACATTCAATTCCGATTCTTGAAATACAGAATACCTCGAAATTCTGGTGTATCGCCAGTAGATCAACGCCATAGCGGCATGGGGGCGGCTATACTCCGGATCAAGCGCCACTGCATTTTCAAAATGAGACAGAGCTTTCGCCCAATCTTGAGGCGTATTTCTGAGATAGTATTTCCAACCTTTTAGAAAAGCATCGTAGGCTTCGATCTTTTTGGTTTCTTGACCATCGACCTCGGCCTGCTCGTTGACAGTCAATTTCACTTTCAAAGCCGACACGATTTGTTTAGAAATTTTGTCCTGCAAGGCAAAAACATCGATCAGTTCACCATCGTAGCGCTTGGCCCAGAGATGATGGCCGGCGGTCGCATCAATTAGCTGGGCGTTGATACGAACCTTGTTGCCGGCCTTGCGCACGCTGCCTTCCAGCACATACCGTACGCCGAGCTCTTCAGCAACCTGCCGGATTTTAACCGGTCTGCCTTTGTAGGTAAACGTCGAATTGCGGGCGATGACAAAAAGCTGTGATATGGCCGAAAGGTCAGTGATGATATCTTCCGTAATTCCGTCACTGAAATATTCCTGCTGCGGATCATCGCTCATATTGACGAACGGCAGGACGGCAATGGAGGGCTTGTCCGGCAAGGGGAACGCCATGTTGTCCGCAGACGCCACCTCCACCGAAGGCGATGAAAAATGTCCGTAAAACCTCCAGACCGCCGCAACAGCTCCTGCGACCACAATGGCGGCAATGACCAGAAGTTTGGTGCGCCAGGTTCTGCCCGTCGCTTTCTTTGCCGTGTTGACTCGATACGCTGCGGCACCTGGATCAGATATAATCCGGTAAGCTTGCACCGGCTTATCAATGTTCTTTACGGTGTGTTCTCCAAGATCCTCGAACTCAAAATCGAGCTTGTTTTCCACATGCTCAAATGCCGTGCCGGATATGCAAATTTCCCCAGCTTCACAGATGTTTTCCACGCGTGCAGCAATATTTACTCCATCCCCATAAATTCGTTCACCTTCTTCAACCACATCCCCGAGATTGATGCCGATGCGAAACTTCATTTCGCGCTGCGCCGATAGAGTTGCATTCTGCTCGGCCAACTCACGCTGAATTTCCACCGAACACTTGACCGCATCTACCACACTGGCAAATTCAGCCAGAACGTTATCGCCTGGAGAATCCACGACCCGCCCCCGGTACTGCTCGATCAGAGTTGCCATAAGGCCACGATAGGCGGTCAAGGTGCGGATGGTCGCTTCCTCATCCGCTCGCATCAGCCGGCTGTATCCCTTGGCATCCGCGCTGAGAATAGCGGTCAGTTTGCGTTTAAATCCTGCTTGTGCCATGAGCTGACACCTTTCCGGCAGTAACATGCACTAAACTGAAGACACCTCAGATAATAACCACGATAATGCTCACGTTCAATCAATTTCATCTCCGACCGGTCCCTTGCAAGCCAGTGTCGGAGAATCGGTAGGTGAGCGGTGAGAGTATGCCGGATATTAAAACAGCTAAAATTCGGTTAGAGATACAGGGGAGCTCTGAAATTTTTCAGACTATGCAGTAAAGCAGATATTCAAAAATCCGGTAGTACATTCCCATAAAGCCGCTGAGTATTTTTGGTTACCGCTTGAATTACCTCTGCCGGTTGGACATTTTTCAGCTCAGCGATCGCTTGAATGGATACGGCAACATTGGCAGGTTCGTTGCGCGTATTCGGCTCGGGTCCTAATACGGGGCTGTCGGTTTCCACCAACAAACACGACAGGGGCAGACGTTTAACAAGTTTTTGTTTCTGGCGGGAGCGGACCACCGAAGGCGGAATGGAAAAGAAAAAACCGGCTTCCACGGCCGGCAGGGCGGCGGATGCCTTGCCGTCGAAGGCATGCATCTGCACCCGGGTGGCGCCATTTTCCAGCAGCAGGGCTACGGCGTGGCGGCCGGCCGAGCGGGAATGAACGTTGAGGGGCAGGTCCAGCTCTTTGGATAGGTTGATAAAGCCTTTTAAAATTTCCTTCTGAAGATTTTTCTCAGGCTCTTCCTTTACGATCCAGAAATCAAGCCCCACCTCCCCAATAGCCACCAGTTTTGAACGCTCTTGACGAATGAACGCCTGCATCTGCTCCGCTTGATCGAGGTCGAGAATGGTCGGGTACAGTCCGGCAGCCGGACGAATCATCGGGTACTCATCGGCCAATTCAATATTGCGCCGGGCGTCTGCCAGATCTTCCCCCAGGGCGATGATTGCACCGACACCAGCCGCAGTTGCTCTTCGAAGCACATCATCTCGATCCGGGTCAAAGACTGGATCGCAAATATGGGTGTGGGTGTCAACAATTTGGGGATTCGGCAATATCATGGGGCACGAGTTTTATAGTCTATAGAAAAGGCCAAAATGGTTTCGGGTGTCAGGTTTCAGGTTTCGGGTGTCAGTAGAAGGTACATAGCGATAAGTTCAAAGCAGAAATAGCTCATAGCTCATAGGTGATAGTTGATAGCTGGTAGCTGGTAGCAATAAAAGGTCAAGGCGGAAAGCGGGAAAGCTCAAAGGGGATGCTTGTACCTGCAATCTTTACTTTTTCAAAACTGACGATAGCATGAGGTTATACGGTCATTAGCCGTTCCCACCTTCTCAACTTCCCAACTTCTCAGCTTCTGTTTCCCCTGCCCACTTTCTTACCTTCCCACCTTCTCACCTTCTTTTTTCCCCTTCTCACCTTCTTTTTTCCCACCTTCTCACCTTCTCACCTTCTTAACTTCTGACCCTCTACCCTCAGCCTGCCGCGGCGTCTTGTGGGGTCGTCTTGTGGGGTCGTAGCCCGAAGGGAGAAGCCCCAAGCCCGGAGGGCGAAGCCCCAAGCCCGAAGGGAGAAGCCCCAAGCCCGGAGGGCGAAGCCCCAAGCCCGTAGGGCGAAGCCCCAAGCTCGAAGAGCGAAGTCGGGTCCTCAAGCCTCAGTCCTTTTTTTATGTTCCGAACATAAAATACTTCTTGACGTCTTTTCGAATCTCCCAGGTACAGGACATTCCTTTCGGGAAAGTCACCAGATCACCCTTGCCCATCACTACCGGATCGCCACCCTCGGGAGTGACGATCACATCACCTTCCAGGAAGTAACAGGTTTCTGATTCATCATAAAACCAGGGGAATTCTGACGCTTCCTTAGTCCAGATCTGCCACTCGAAAACCCCCATTTCTTTTAGTTTTTCTTCGGTTGGTGTTTTGTCTACTTTGATAGTTGCCATAAATTTTTCTCCTGATAGAGTAAAGATCCGGGCCCGGAGGACCCGGCTTTGTGTTCACCCTAGAGGGATCAGTTTATAAAATCAGATCGTCATCCGCTTTCGATTCCCAATATTCCATTATTCCAACATTCCAATATTCCATTCGGTGTCTAAGGTAAAATCCCATTCCACTAAACCCAGAATTCCAATATTTCCAACATTCCATCATTCCGCTCCCGTTGGCAGCAGTATCTACGGCATAGCCAATTGCCTCTGACCTGGCCCAGAGAACCAGGATTTCTGAGACAAATTAAATCTTGGTTCTATATTTATCTACGTAGATCTGCGTAAATCTTTGTCCTATTCAAACACCAGATCCCGCAACTGCTGGATAATGGCTTTGCTGACCTCGATCGGAAATCCGTCCTCACTGGCTTCCCGGCGCTTGGTGACTCCATCGATACAACCGTTGGCCACTAAGTAATTTGCGGCAGACTCCGGATCAATGAGTTCAAACAAATCCCTGCCAATCAGACCGAAGAGGGCGGCCATGACACCATACACGCCCCAATTGGATACAGAAGCGATCACCAACTCATCGCAGGGAGTGACAGACGGGATGATGTCGAATTGGTTGAGCGATTGGGCGACATTGCCCATGCCGATCTCGTTGCCGCCGTCGCCAAAGGCGATACATGGGCATTGACTTTCCTGGAAAAAAAGATCGAATTTGGCCGTAAAATCCGTAATATCTTGCCTATTCATATTGTAATAACGGCCGTCGGCAGCCACCCCCGGTCGCTCAATGGATACGATCAGGCTGGGACTCAAATCATTCAGCGCCTTTTTTATGGTGGGAATGGTCTCTTCCCAGCTTTCTATCGGGAGCTCGTATGTTTTGTATCGATTGGACAGTATTTTCGATATGGGCGGGGCGCAGGCAAACACCGGGGTGTAATCGAGCTGGGCAAGCACACGGTATAGAGAGATGGCGCTGATGGGACCATCGCTTTCGAAACTGCCGGAAACCGGGAATCCGGTTCCAATAATCACGACCCCTTTATTGTCCCGGATTATCTTAGCCGCCCGGCGGCAATAGCCGGGGGTGAGGCTTTTTTGCAGCCGATCCATTCCCCGCGTGCCATGCTGTAGAATGATTTTTTCGATTTTTTCAGACAGGCTCTTCATGAAATCATAAACTATACCGAACTGCGGGACATTGTAAAGTTCGATCCGGGGCGTGTCGCCACAATTGTGCACGTTTTCGGCGGAAAAACATCCTCTCGCAAAGCCGCAAAGGCGCCAAGTTTTCTACGCCGTTCTTTGCGCCTTGGCGTCTTTGCGCGAGAATTCAATTGTTTTATATAAATAGATACTGTGATTTCGATGGAGTGTTAGAAAAAATGATTTCGCACTGACGAATCGCGTGGGCACTGGTTTGACTGGAAATGATTCCCACCTCCAGTGCCAGATTATTCCGGAAACTTAATCGTCACTTTTTCGTGATCTTTCTTATCTTTCAACTTCACCCGCAGTTCAATGCTGTCGTTGCGGATGCCCAGCGCCAACGGTGTTTTGCCTTCATGTCCTTCGATGTGCGTGATCTCTCTGACGGTTTCCATTATTTTGGTCCCGACCTCCGGTCCCGGCGAGGGCAGTTCGGTTTCACGGTATTTGGCCGTCACACTGACCTCGCCGTTGTCGGAGCGGGTGATTGATATTTCTTTAGCATTGTTGTTCACACCGTGCAAGGCTGCCAATGCCAGCCATTTTACGGCGGCCTCATCTTTGTCGCCGTCGTTCTTGACCAGCGACATTTCTTTGAGTGGGTCATTGGTCGCGTAACAATCGCAAAGTTCCTGAACCTTGAGGTGCACATTGCGTTTTTCCTTCATAATTTGACCTCCTTTGTTGAGAGCAAAGCGTTCTAAATGATAAATGCAAATTATGCATTCCTGAATGAAATGCAAGACAAATTGATTGCGGATTTCGGATTGCAGATTGCGGATTGATAAGAGGAACACAGTGACCGAAGTAGGCGGCAGATGAAGGAGTGTAAATAGCAAAGCGCATAAGGCAGGATTAAAAGGACTGAGGGCAAAGCGCTAAGCGCATAGAGCAGAGCGCATAGGGCAATGGGTAGCAGATTGAGAATAGAAGGTGAGAAGGTGGGAAGGGGAAAAAAGAAGGTGAGAAGTTAGGAAGGGGAAAAAAGAAGGTGAGAAGTTAGGAAGGTGAGAAGGTGGGAACGGCTAATGGCCGTAAAACCTCGTTCTAAACTCAGTTTTGGAAAAGATACAGATTGTCAGCAAAAATATTATCGTTGAGCTTTGAGCTAAATGCTTTTTTGCTTTCAGCTGTGAGCTATCACCTATGAGCTTTTTCGCTCATCCGCTTTGCGATTTTATTGCTGCCAGCTATGAGCTATCAGCCATCAGCCATGAGCTATCAACTATGAGCTATGAGCTATGAGCTTCTTTGCTTTGAGCTTCTTCATTCCGCAATCGAAGGCTCCTCATATCCTTTAAACCTAATCAACTAATCAACTGCCTTTACCAAAAACATCCCGATAGGCCACCGTCAGGATACAGCCTTGAATGGGGATGGTGAAAACGATTCCGATACCGAATGCAATGGCCCCGATACCGCCGATGAATCCTGCCACGATGGAGATCCCGAAAAACGGCAGAAAGTTGGCTTTGACGGTATTAATGCTTTCCTGGGAGGCCGACCAAAAATCCATCTTTTGATCTACGATCAAAAAAAGGCCGAACATCAACAAAGCCTGGGCAGCATAAACGATTACCAGGGAGGCGAGTTGGCCGATAAGCGGAATGATTCCCACGATCACGGAAGCAAGCAATATGGCGATGCCCCAGACAGCAATAAACAAAAAGGCCGGCACGAAATAATCAAATCCTTTAAAAACCATACCGGCTTCCGGTTTGGGTCGCTGTTTATCGTTCAGCCCTAATATAACCAGGGCCAGTCCGGCCAGCATCGGGCCGGCCAAAATAAATGCCGTTACGGTGCTGACTACCACCATAAAGATAGTGGCCAAAACCAGGGTTTTGAAATTTTCTCGATACAGGTTGAATCCATCTTCGATCCATAGGCCGAATTTTACCTGAATTTTTTGCATTGTCCGGCTTCCCCTTTTATTTTGGACACAGATTGTCGCAGATTGGCACAGATAAATAGCACCCTAATAGAGCGAAAACGCTCAATTAGGTGTTACTGGTTATATGTTAGTCATTATTCGAAAAGGCTGAAAATCTGATTTTACATTACTATCATCATTGAAAATTATAAATCGATCTGATTTTTTTCAAACCAATAACCAATTACTAATAACGAATAACTCTCAATTGAGATAGCTCCCCAGTTCGTAGGTTCTTGAGCTCGTAAGCTCGTAAGTTGTTGAACTCGTATGCCCATAAGTTGATAAGCTTCCCCGCATAAGAGCCTACGAACTAATGAGCTTAACAGCGCAAGAGCTCCGAGCTTCCCAACCTCCCAATCTCCCAGCCTCCAAACCTCCCAGCTTCCGAGCCTCCCAGCCTCCCAGCTTGCTCGCTTTCTAGCTTCTGTCCCCCAATCAACTCTCCGTCAATTCCAATTCATACTTTTGCTCGACAATTGTCTGTCCCCACTGGTCGATCCGGCTTTCTTCGCTCAGATGAAAATCGACCCGTTCATAAAGCCGGCGGGCATCTTCCAGGCCTTTGAAGGTCCACAGAAACACTTTGGGAAAACGGTTTTGCCTGCAAAAATCTATGGCCTTCATAATAAGTTTTTTGCCGATGCCGCTGCCTTGAAACTGCGGATCGACGATAAACCACCGAAGGCGCGCGCCTCCGCCCAAGGCATCGGTGCCGTCAATCGCAATCGCCCCGGCAAAGCTGCCATCTTTTACGGCAGCCCACAGACCGTCGCATTTGGGTTCAAATTGGCGGACAAATTTCGAAAGTTCCTCACCCACCTGGGTTTCGAACGTCACGTCAAAGCCCCAGTTTTCATGGTAGTAAACGGCGTGAAGTTCCGTGATTTTTCCGACCACCCCCGGATAATAGCCCCTGATTTCGAGGTCTTTCAAATGGGCTCTCCTTATAAAAATTGGATCGTTACGCGATATTTTTGCTATCTCTCTGCTATTGGTGGTAAACGAAAGGTCCATTGTCCGTTGTAATTGGTCCGTCGTTTAAATAAGAATTTGAATCAAAAGATTACCAATGATTTTCGAAGCATAGTTTATTCCTGCAAAGTAGATTGTATTTCCACTTTTATACAACTGACAACTGACAACAAACAACTGACAACTGACGACAAACAACTGACAACTGACAACAAACAACTAACAACTGACTGATTACAGGAGCCCCAATAACAAAATCCGCCAGTTTCATTTTGTTGAGGAATTTATCCGCGCTTTGGCAAATTAATCTTGCGTCGCTTGATTGTATCAAGCCACTGGGCAGCCCCGACCAGGCTGATCAATGCATCATCTATAGCACCCAGCACCGGTATGCTGTCGGGAAATAAATCAATGGGAGAAATCAGCCAGATGACGGCAATGCCGGTGATGACTATTTTACGAATCCAAACAGCAATTTCATCGAATAGCGAGTCCACGGTTGACATACCCGGATAGGGAATCAGAAAAAACCCACGTTCGTCGCCGTACAGCTCCAATACCCGGTGTTCGCGCACGAGCCGCTGGGAAATCCCCTGGGCGATCGCCCGCAGGGTCATGGAATCCAACTCCCTTTAACGGCCGTATTCGCGCTGAACAATGGCCAGGACGGCGTCTTCTGCGATAAATCCGTCCTCGACGGTGCGCTTGGCGATTCTTAGACTGCATTTATACTCAAGCCGATCATCGACGGCATGCAGCCGGTGCAATATATTCTGCTGGCCCACAATATCCCCGTATTTATTATATTGCAGGACAATACCGGCCAGCAGGGCAGCAAACCCCAGCCCGAAGGCCGCAGACGGTCGCGGAGTGTGGGTGAGGGTCTGCAGGGTGGGGATGAGAAAGGCAATCACCACCAGCGCGAAACGGCGGTTGGCTTTTTTTTGGGTGAAGGCGATCGCGGTAAAAAAGATGAGAAACAATATTCCCGGACTGCGGAAGACATCCTGAATCCACAGCGGTATTATGCTTCCCAGGCCGGAGGCATCAGTCAGGCTGCCCACATAATCCTTGAGTTTACCCAACAGGCCGTAGGATGCTTCCGGGGCTGAGGGCAGTCCGGCGATGCGGCCGATGAGCAACGCAACCGGAACGATCAGCAGGCAATGCAACACCAGGTTGATACCGGATGGGCGGCCCAACAGGTAGATCTCCCAGCAAAACCCGGCCACCAGGAGAATTGCCAGAATACCGACAAAAATCCCCTGATTATAAGTGAAGTACTTGTCACCGTACCAGGGATCCTGTCCCATCAGTGCCATGGCGGCGGTATAAAGCAATGCAACCGCTATCCATTTGGGATCACCGAAACCGATCACCCCGGAGGACCACCACTTTTTAACCGATTTTTTGGCTGCAGGCGTATTCATGGCTTAGCGGCTTTTCCAAGCTCTGCGTTGAGCGCATCGAGTTGTTTCCGAAAGTCTTTTCTTTGATGGAGTTTGTTTTGGATGATTTGTTGGCCTTCAAACCAGTTCCAGCGATCGAGGACGTGTGTATAAATTACGGCCTTGAGCGCCCGGGCCTCTTTCATGTCCGCCAGTTCTTCACTTTCACAAATGTCCAAGGCCTTGTCCCGGTAGATGACATCAGGATGATCGTCTTCTTCAAACCCGCCGAGCTTCCATATCAGAACGAACAATTTGGCCTGCTCCAGCCTTAATTTTTGATAGAAATCTTCGACAATTTGCAATTTTTCCTGACTGATACCAGGGTGCTTTTTCTGTGCCAACAAGCTGCTGCAAGTCCGATCCAGTTGACGGGCGACGGCCTCGGCGTTCTGTCGATAGGAGCTCTTGGTCTGTGAGTTGAGGTTGTGGTATCGATCTGCGGTTTTGAGAAAAGACCGGGCAAAATAGTAATTGGCGAACGGATCTTCGGGATATTCATCCAGGTAAGCGCGGGTGGACATTTTGAGCACCAGGCTGCGGTCTGCATCCAGCAGCAATTCCCAGTAGCGATAATACAAATTGCGCCAACTGGCGCGGTCCTTTTGGGACGCCTTCTCGAGCTCTAATTCCGCCAGCTTAATCGCTTCACTGAGTTTGCCCTCCTGGAAATAAAGGCGGTCGATCTCAATCAGGGCTTTGAGCCATGGCTTGTTGCGGATATCCGATGCATTCTGAGACCCCGCAAGAAATGGGCCGCCGATGCTCATTGAACCCAAATCCTGCGGCGCCGGCTTGAAAAATCGATTCAGCGGAAAAAAGAAGATGACCAGGACAACGGCCACAGTAATCAGGATCATCAGGCGAATAAAGTCCGCCGGGGTGGCACCGGACGGAACCAGGGCCAGATCAATTGCCATGGGATCGTAGCCCTCTTCCCGGGCAATCTGAATTCTTTCAGCTGAATCCATGCTCTCGGATCCCGGCAGATACCCCAACACGGCCTGGGCCGCTGTTGCGGGCTAGCTTTGAACGCCGACCGAATCTCGTTTCACCGGCAGCCGCTGATTTTCTTGATCTGAGGCCATTTCCGACGCTGAATTATTGGGCGATTAATTTAGGACGCAGATTTTCGCAGATGCACGCAGATTGCGCCAATAAAATAGGTAAGAATGCAAAATTAGTCAAATGATAAATGAAAGATGTCAGATGTCAGTGGACAGAGGACAGATAATTGAATTCGGAAGTGGGACCCGTCGTCGCCTGATACGGCGAGGCTATGCCGCGGCTAATGATGCGGAGGTCGGAATAGGTGCAGAAGACCGACGACAGAAGACAGACGATAGAGGGCAGAGTTCGTTGGACTGAGGGCTGAGGGCCCGACTTCGCTCTTCGAGCTACGCCGCGGCAGGCTGAGGGCTGAGCGTTTGGAAGTCGGAAATCGGAATGCGGAAATCGGATGTATAGAATAGGGGCAGGGAGCAAAGCGTATGGGGCAGAGGGTATTGGAATGGCGAAATGGGAATCTTTCGATTGTGGATTTCGGATTGCGGAGAGGGCTGAAGAAAGAAGTTGAGAGAATGGGAAGGCCTGGGAATATATTCAGATTGGGGATGTTACAAATCATCACCAAACACTGATTTGAAAGATACGCCTTGGGTTTTGCCTTCTCTATGTGCTTTTAATCGTTTTTCGGCTTCGACGTCCCAAATTTCATCAATCTCTTTGTCTGGCTCATCCAGGCTCCTAATGAGACCGTCAACTAATAGGAAACGATTTTGAGGTTTTAACTGTAGGGCTTTTTTTAATAAAGATTCACCGCTTTCCATGTTTAAATCCTTTACAAAATTCTTATTGAACGACCCGCATAGTTGCTGGTGAAATAGTATCACACCAGCGTAGGTTTCGCAATTAATCATCACCCCCGAAACGGTATCCAAAATATTCGCTACAATATAATAACGCCGCTCAAAACAATCAATCTAATTTTTCTTGACTTAAATACCACGAAATATAATATCAATCTTCAGGTGCCGGTTCCAAGTTCGAGATTTAAAAGTCGTAGCGAATGGCTATTGCTTTCTAATTGATCAAGATCTGGATTTTCCTTAACCCAATTGAGGGAAGTGGCTTCTGGTCACATAGTCGCCAGATTTTTTCTGGCTCGAGATTTGCCACCCGGGACTGTTGAATCCTTAACCTGAATCCGAACAGATTTGTTTAAATTAGAATGCTCTTTTTCGATTTATGCAGGTAGCGGGTGATTTTCGATGGATATTTGTCATAGAAAAATTGCGGTAACTTTAGGCATTCTGTTTCTTTTACCTGTAACTGCCTGGACCATTTTATTGGTGGCCGGTTGCGGTGGTGTCGGTCACATCCCGGTGGCAAGCGTTCTAACCAGCGGCCAGCTTACCCTGTCGTGGAACAATGTTCCCGGTGCAGCGTCTTACGAAATATATATGGCCACGTCACCGGGTGTGACGACCCTCAACAGCTATAAAATCCCCGATGTCACCCCACCCATAACCATCACGGATTTGGAGCCCGGCACGACTTACTACTTTATTGTGGCTGTCTATAGTGATTCCGGGGAAAGCAGATTTTCGAAGGAAGTTGCGTATACCATCGATGATGCCGATGAGGGATTCATTGAATTCGGTGACCTCATCAGCGAAACCGAAGCTGAAACGAATTCCATGCCGCCCGCCGAAGATCAGATCTCGCCGAAGGCCGAGCAGCCGGACGTCGCCGAAAAGACGACACCGTCGGCCGTGGCTGCAGCACCCCAAAAAGCCGCATCGCCGATCATCATTTGTTTCGGCGACAGTCTCACCGCCGGTATCGGCGCAGAGGCCGGGATGGATTATCCAGCCCAGCTGGCTAAAATGCTCGACAAACCGGTCATCAACGAAGGCATCTCCGGCGATACAACGGCCACCGCCCTGCGAAGGCTCAACCGCGATGTATTGTCCGCTGAACCGGACGTCGTTCTAATTACGTTGGGAGGCAACGATTTAAAAAACGGCATTGCCAAAAAAAATGCTTTCAATAATCTGAAGTACATTGTCGAAACCATCCAGAAACAGGGTGCCAGGGTCATCATCGGCGGCTTGAAGTTTCCCGGCCGGGATTATGGATTCGGCCAGGGATATGAGGACCTGGCGCAACAGACCGGAGCGACCTTGATACCGAATATTTTCGAAGGCATTGTCGACAACCCCGATCTGATGAGTGACCCGATCCATCCCAACGCCGACGGCTACCGAATTGTCGCCCGGCGATTCTACACAGCCTTAAGGTCTCCTAAGAAAATAAGCCAAAACGACAGCAAACCGCCGGCGGCCGGCCAAACGCAGGCACCCTCTGTGGAAGAAAAATCCGCACCGGTTGCCGCCAAGCCATCGAGCCAAGCCGCCCAAAGCAGCGTCCCGGATACCCACGCGGTAACGTTAGCCTGGGATGACGTTCCCGGCGCAATATCATATAACATCTATTACAGCGACAAACCCGGGGTGAACCGGCGCAACGGCACCAAAATAGCGAACAGCGGGAATCCGCATAAGTTAGAAGGCCTGGTGAAAGGAAAAAAATACTATTTTGTCGTCACGGCCGTCAACCAGTCGGGAGAAAGCGCGGAATCACCGGAGTTTTCATTTACGGTGGGGGAATAATAGCAGTAGTTTAGTTGATTGAGTTGATTGAGTTGATTGGGTTGATTGGGTTGATTGGGGGAACAGAGGCTGGGAAGCTGGGAAGCCAGGAAGTTGGGAAGCTGATTGATTTGATTAGGTTTAGCGGTTTAAGCAAAGCGTAAATCCCGCCTATAGGGGAACCGGGAAAAAGATCAATCACGAAATCACGAAACAACGAAAACACGAAATAAAGCAAAGAAAACTTTTGTGTTTTCCAACTTTCGTGTTTTCGTGATAAACGCTTGAGTATTGTAGGTTGGTCCGCCGGCCTGCGACGAGCTCAGTCGAGTCGAAGCGGAGAAACCCAACAACTCAGGACGACACAACTATCGGAATATTTCTAAACTGGCTTTTCCCGGCGGGTTCCCATAACAGAATCGATAATCCCCTGAACCTTTTGATGGAACTCCGCGGAATGGGTAAATTCCTTCAACACGTCCTGCCAGGTGGATCCACGGTCTATCTTTGCCAGCCAGGTGTCCAGATCTTCTTTCTTCGTTAGGGGACTCAGCATCCCGTTGAAGAGCTCGCGTATAAATTCGCGATCAGATAGGTCTCTCATGATGTACCCCTCGTGGTGCAAAATAACGGGCAAAATCCGTCATGCGAAAACCCGATGCGCTTCATTCCTTGAATGATTCAGGTAGTGCTATATAATTCATAGCACGCGCAATAAGCCGTTTCAAGGTATAATTATTAAAAAAATCAATAAATTAGTGAATTCAACATAGTCACTGATTTTATGGTAGCCGGTAAACCGGAATGATTTGCTTAGGATAATTCAGAAAAAAGTGAAGTCGCAGTTGATTACCCTGTCGGGTCGTCTTGTGGGGTCGTCTCGTGGGGTCGTCTCGTGGGGTCGTAGCCCGGAGGGCGAAGCCCCAAGCCTGGAGGGCGAAGCCCCAGGCCTGATGAGCGAAGCTCCAAGCCCGATGAGCAAAGCCCAAAGGGGAAACAACAAAGCAAAATCGAGCCCATTCTTCGAATACGTAGGTGGAGATATCCTAGGGTATTGTCTTTTTCCACAGTTTTCTAAATAATTACGAACCATTGGCCCTCTTTGCCTTGTTGTTTATTCAACTAAGGGGCATATTCTGCAACTTGATCGGATGATTTAGCTTTACTTCATCGAGTAATTTATCTATTGTTGTGGCGCGTTAGATTGATTGTTGTTCCGAAGCCTCATTTATTTTCAGGTTTAGTCGAGAGAGAAAGCCAGCGGCTGATTTAAACCAGCGGGTCGTCGAGTCAATTCGGTCCGGTAAGATCGGGATAAGAGCGGATTGCCGTGGCGTCGCCGGCATCTTTTCGAAAAAGCAGACTTTAAAATGAAAGAAAACACCGACATTAGAATTCAGCAGCAGGCCGACATCACCATCATGGACATTCGAGGCGATATTACCTCGTATTCCGAATCCGTTTTCAAAGAGGCGTATCAGCAGGAATTAGTTCAGGCGTCAAGCAAAATTATATTAAAAATCGAAAAATATGCTTACATCAACAGCGGCGGAATTGCGCTGATCATTCAAACTTTATACAAAATAAAGGAAAATAAACAATCAGCAGCGATTGCCGGTGTCTCGCCCCATTTTAAAAAGATCTTCAAGATGGTCGGAATCGCCAAATTTGCCGGAATCTTCGAAAACCTATCCGACGCGATAGAAGACTTGGGTGGACCGCAATCTCTGTAATCTGCAAAATCTGTGGATTAAAAGTTAAATCTGAGCAAGTTCCAGTGATTCAATTGCCACATGGTGGATATAAGTGCCAACAAAACTGCCGTATAGAAAACCCGCCCCCAAACCCGTCCCTTGCCGGATTTCCAGATCAGGACCGCATATATCAGCACCCCGATAGTTATCAGGGTTGAAAATACTGAGAGCACCAGGCTGGCCTTGACCCATACAGGTACGTCAAATATGACGGCATAGGGATCGCTCAATCCAACGGCCAAAAAGGCGGCCACGACGATAAATAAAAAGCTTGCGCACCAGGCGGCAATATAGGCCAAGCGAGGTATCTGTTTCCGTCGGTCGAGTTCAACATTATGTCGCCAGCGGATGATTGCAGCAAAAGGCCAAGATATTGTGGCTGTCAAGAACAGCAAAATAGCAGTTATTGCGAGACCCGCATTCAGAATAATCGAATCACTAAAACCGACTCGTTCCAGCGCCCTGTATGGAAAATCTCCAATAAACATATGGGTTATCCGGCCTTTGTCGTCTTCACGAAAAACGAGCGTTCCCAAACCATTTTCTTCCCGAAATATCAACGGCTTCGTTTCGATCCAACGGTTTGTTTCCGAGCCGCTGGTCTTCAATACTCCGTCATCGGCAAGCGTGACTTTAACGACCTGGAAAAAGGCACCCAGTTTGGTAAATCTTCGGTGCACCCGCCGGGTGCTGAAATAGTTGCCGGTAAAACGCTGCCAGCGGTTTGCTGCCTTGTGGCTTGGAGTAAACGTCTGAATTTTTCTCGACGGATAATAGCGGTTCATGAATAATTCATAGGTCTCCATCGTCGCCTTTGCGCCCCCCGCGGAATTATAACAGACGAAGATCCCAACCTTGTGCTCAGGCAGCAGGCCCATCTGGGAATGGAAATATAATATGTTGCCACCGTGACCGATCACCCATTGACCATTGCGACTGATGTCAAAGAAGCCGTGTGCGATGGGATTTAATTCCGGCGCATGGCGAAACAACGCTTTGTGCATTTGCTGCGCTGTCTTGGCGCGAAAAATGTGCGCATCACCAAATCGACCGTTGTCGAGATGAGCGATCATGAAGTTGGCCATATCCGTGGCTGTGGTGCTAGCTGAAGCGACGGGCGCCAGGGGAACATAGACGAAATCCTTGGCTTGAAATTCACTGTTGTTGTAGGTATAGCCCTTTGAGAGGTCCGCTGATAAGCGTTGCGGAACGGGTTGGCTAAAAGTGGTGCGGGTCATCCCCAGCGGCCTTAGTATTTTTTCTTCCACATAATCATCCCAGGGTTTGCCGGACACCTGTTCGACAATATACGCTGCTATTGCGGTTCCGTGGTTTGAATAGGCAACGATATCATTCGGTCGGCGTACGCGAGCCGGAAGCTCTTTTGCTAGAATATCTCCCAACGGCAGCAAGCGATCCACGTCTTTCACAAAAAGATGGATGACGTGGTCTTCGAACCCTGCGGTATGGGTCACGAGATGGATCAAGTTAAGCGGTTCATCGTATGTATTCGGTATTTTAAAGTGAGTGAGGTAGGAGTTGATATCAGATTTGAGATCGAGTTTTCCCTGCTCAACCAGCTGCATGACAGCGGTCCACACAAACAGCTTCGAGATAGATGCAATTCGAAAAAGCGTTTTATCAGCCTCTACTCGTTTTCTTTCTTTGATGTCTGCGTATCCATACCCTTTGGTAAAAAAGATGGTACCGTCCTTAACCACCGCAACCGTGGCGCCGGCAATATGATATGCTGCCAACTGGGTCTCGACGACACCATCCAGGAATGCCTCCAATTCAGCCGGATCGGTGGGTCCGGTTGCGGGTTGCAGGGCAAACGCGGGCTGAGCGATTACTGTCATAATCAACAGAAATGCTGTTGCGATAATTGCGGTTAATTTCGCTTTGGCTGGCAAACGCGGCTCTCGCATTCTTGTCTTAATTATTTAGTGTTCGTGTTAAACTACATCAAATTATCTAAAGGCTGTGGAATGGATTCGATTTTTTTTTAGACAGGATCAACAGGATTATCAGGATTTTTTTCGCCTCCGGCGAGTGGCCTTTCGGCCGAAGACCGCATTATCTTGACAATCCTTTGCCAATGCCCCTTGATTGAGTCTCCATCTCCCCCAATACCATGTATTTCAGCAATCGCAAAGGAGAATATACACTCCGACAGCCTCCATTAAAAAATATCTATTGTAGTCACATCATGTTTGCTAGGTATTTATCTGAAAAAAAAATTTCGCCACGAAGACACCAAGCCACGAAGACAAATTTAATAAGCAATCTTTCTTTGTGTCTTTGCGGCTTTGTGGCAATTCCTTCCGGTTTATCCGGCTATACCTATATACCAAATAATTTACTTAATGGTCGAGATCGCCAATGTCGTCAGTATCTTCGATAACCTGGCTAAAGAGATGGAGGAACTAGAATGTTGCGTTGGTTGGATTAATAGAACTATACGGCCAAGATTGATTGCCTGGCTATCTGCAATGCCCAAGTAAATGGAGTTTTTCTTTCCTCCCCTGCTAGGGGAAGGAATCCAGAAAGGGGCAACTTGTTGGCAAATCTTCAAATTAGTCTACACTGCTAATCGTGCTTGATCGAAACTTTTCGAGCCTAAATACAAAATTAAGTTTAGGAGTTTATCTGTTTTATTTCACCCCCACCCGCCACCCCGTCAAGGGTGAGGAGTCATGCTTCCCTCCCCCGGCGGGAGTGATTGAGGGAGGGGGATAAAATGGCATTATCCTTTATTTCGTAACTTTTTTCTTCCCAATCCTATTAGACCAAACAATCCG
>Ga0209367_1004138_pt1 | contig 19953 bp, 11 predicted proteins | sample WorMetLIZISLAND2_FD_187412 | JGI IMG/M metagenome (GOLD analysis project Ga0209367, IMG submission 187412) | Marine gutless worms symbiont microbial communities from Max Planck institute for Marine Microbiology, Germany - Olavius geniculatus... ...
CATAAGGCAAGGCAATACCGTTGAGAAGAATATCAGTAGTGGGAACAACTTTACCTACAGAGAGGAGACAACATTTGTCGACAGAGATAGATAACTGCCAGAGTTTAGCCCATTGGCAAAGGGCATTCATGGCAGCCTGCAGAATACTCAAATCTACATTATTAACAATTTTCAAATATAGTTTGATATCATTTGCAAACATTTTCACAGTAATATCAAATGAGGCCAATATCTCAGCAAGTTCATCAATGAAAATAAGGAACATGAGAGAGCTTAAAAAACAAAAATATTTTGTTATTGATATTAAACAAATCATAACTCTGCTAGGAAATAATATTTTTCGACGAAATTTTGCGATCGTTTTAGCAATTTATTGGGGATTAAACGTACAACATTTTATTCAGATTCGTTTAAATTTGTTATTTCTACTGTACGATGTCTAGGAGGTTACTGTTTTCCGGACACAGTGTACTGACAATGATTAGTTTTTGTTATTGACTATAAAGACGTTTTTAAAATTATACAAAGGTATAGAAATGCAGATGCATGCCACGTGTCCGCACACCGTTGTATATTTATTTGTGCATTTATTGTAGGCTCACAAATTGGAACAGTCGTCGCTATGTTTGTGTCGGGGCTTCTATGCGAATATCTAGGATGGGAGTCTGCGTTCTACGTTTTTGGTGAAAATCGCTTACTTGAATTTTAACGTAATGTGCACTTTGTGCAGGAGTAAGATATTTAACATACTTTAACAACTTTTTTATGTTTACGCTATGTTGTAGTAGAATTTTGGCAAGATTTTACTCAGAATTAAAAATATAGGGCAAAGCCCAGCGTCGTAAGTCCGATTGGGAAAAACTTTGGGAATTGAAATTCTCTTAATAGAAAAATGACGTTGCACAAATGCAATTACATTGGTTTGCGCACCTTATTAATCCTAAGTTGGTCAACATGCACACATTACTTTTTTTGTTAGTGAACCAGAGTTCGTCAAGTTTTATGCCCAACGCAAGAGAAGTAGTTGATCACTTTCTACTCTGATTTTTGATATTTCTATCTGCTCTAGAGATATTTGGGGTCAAAATAGAAGGTGTACAAAATCGAGCCGAATTTTGGACGTTTTTGCCCTCAGAAACTTTTAGCGTATTTGCCTGAAAACGCGGCGCCAGATCACACAAAAGTGTCAGAGCACGGTTAAGCAGTTCTACGGGTGGTGAGTTGATAAAGTCCCTACAGCCGCGTGTCGACAGCAGCAGCAGCAGCGAGGAAGAGGTCGACACCAGTCAGGCGCCCATGCCAGCAGTGACGTCAGCGGCGTCGGAATCAGCAACGGCAGCAGCTGCATCAGCCTCTGACGACTGCTGCCAAGTGTGCCACGCGCGAGCTGGCTTCACACTGGTATGGGGCGACTGAAAATGCGTGACTAAAATATTTGGTAAAATAAATTTATTTATCTAGCGACAACTGAGCTTTCTTGTAATATAGTCTTGCGTTGTTTGGTTTCTCGATGTCCACTCTTGCTATATGGTCTCGCGATGTGGGTTTCATGATTTCAGTCGCTCTGTTTTTGACAGTTTTCGCAACTGCTCTATTTGCCACCCCGACACTCGCATTCAAAGTCCAAAGTAGTTAGAAAATAGCTTTTGGTTACTTTAAAATTTAATGTCATCGGATGCTTGTTCTGAATTAACGCAGAAGGCAAAATTGTAGGTGCTGTAGGAGTGATTTGGGCAATTATGTGGATTTTCCTCGTGTACAATTCGCCGGCTCAGCATCCTCGCATTAGCACTGAAGAGCGAAAGTATATCGAACAGGCGTTAAATAAGAAGACCGAAAAGAAGGTTGTAGCGTGGCACACATTTATGCTCATTCATTACTCTATGCTCCATTATTAGTGAATTACCCAAGACCGGCGTTAAAGCGGTATATTAATATATTGTAGTGGGTGGCTGGTAGCCAGCCAATGAGATTAGGGGGGGCGGCACTGCAGCGACGCATGCAGCGTCGCGGCAGCAGTGCTGGCAGTCAGTCTTCAGTCTGCATTAGTCGACAGTTAGTTAAGTCGTCAGACAGTCGTCGAGCGGAGAGTAGGCGAGTTGAACCATCAAGATGTAGCTATTGACGTTCGTGACGGCGGCGGCCGTTGCGCCGTCGTCGATTGATGTCGTTGGGGCCCCTTGATATCATTGTTGTTCTAAGTTATATGTGTCGCTTGCGTTATATCGTAAATTAAAAAAATGAAAATGTCAATCGCGTTGATACCCCATGTAAGTAGAAAGATCCCGTTACCCAGCCAAGCGAGTAGAAGATACGAACAAGTACAAAATAATAAGAATAAGTTAGACTCAAGCATAATAATAAGAAGAAGAAGAATCAGAGCAGTAAGGCTATTTAGAAGGAGTGAGATCAGAACAATAGTACTAGCTGAGAAGACAGAAGATGAGTCGAATAGAACTCAGAATAAAGAGAAAATTAACATAGCTATAATTCCCCGAAAACCTCTCTTTATTTAGAATAAAGAAAAGAAAAATAACATGAATACAACATAATAATACCCAAAACATAACCTTATTTTGAAACTTACAATATTATTATTAGTATGTTTCGTTCCAAATAAGACCCTTATTGTTAGTAAATCAAAATTTAGTAAATTTTGTAGTCGAACGTGGCAGGGATTGTGGTTGATGGGTGACAGACATTCGCCCGTACGGACATTTGCCCGTATGAAGTATGGCCTGCTACCGCAGGGGCGGACGAACGTTCATACGGCAATCAACGGCAATTTTGCACTAAGGTAATGGCTGCAGGCAAAAACAGGCAGTCACAGTGACAACCTATGGAAACTCGTCATCATCTCTCTACCCAACGGTACCATTGCCGACCCATTACGGCGTACCGCTTAATCACAATACATGCGTTACAGACAGACAGACGACAGACAGACGACACATCTGGCTCAAGACTAAATCAAAAAGTTGGCCAAAACATAATATAATTTTATAGATAGGTTTATGTGTGGTTTGTCCTTTCTTACAGAACAACTCGTCTTCGGCTGCAAGCAACATACTCCTCTAGTAGGCCTATTGGACCAATAATGGGTTTTATTCCCTGCAATACTGCACGAACACACAATGTGTTGACGATGACAAAAAGTTAGCAGCAGTGTGACACATGCTTAATTGTCTACAAGCACCGTGAAGTGTGCATCTGTTTTTATGTTTTTCATGGCGCTATGCGAGTTCCCTGGTTGTCCTTGGCGAAAAGCCTGCCGTTGTATGCACTAGCTGTGGCTCACTTTACCTGCACTTGGGGCTACTACACGCTGCTAACCTGTTTGCCACTGTACTTCAAGCACATCCTACACTTCGACGTTAAAAGTGTAAGTGATGTGAGCTTAGTTTCTTATTTCTGCATGTCGTTTCTTTACCGTATGTAAATCGGCGCCTCTCATTTTTGGGCATTAAATACTCGGGATTCAACGGTTGAGGGGACGCTGAAAATGCTAGACATGCATGAAAATGCAGGACTGGATAATGTGACATGAACCTACGTGTATACAGGGGGTGGAAAATGCAGAACTGAAAGAAACAGGAAACGAAACGCATGAAACGCCGTATATCAACGAATAATTTGACATTAGGCTTCGACAGCGCAAAATTGAATAATGCAGCTAAAGGTCCCATTTCCACTGAGATTTACTTTCAAGCAGGTGGCGATGCCTACTTGGCGTTGAAGTTGTCAGTGCGCGAAAAGCGTCAAGCACAAACAACGAATATGAGATTTTCACACTGCTCTGTGAGTGACGATGTGACCCCAAACTGCAAAACAAATTCAGTAAAAAACTCATCGTCATCCAAGGTCATTGCTCTTGGTGCCAATCGAAAGGGCAGTAGACTTCCTATTAATGATTAATAGTAATCGTGACCTATCGTGCACCGTTGCTGAGAAACAGCGGCTTATTTGTTAAAAATCGCAAATTTTACATTTTTACCCTTTTTCATTTAGCAATCTTGAGCGGGATGATCCCTTTTGAATTTTCAGAAAAAAGCTGTGCGAATCCTGCAGGCTGCAACTAGAGTCTGAACAGTGAAAGTTTTATGATCTTAGCTTGCACCGTTTTGATACAATCGCAGAGTGTGACAGACGGACGAACGGACAGACGGACATGCAAACGGACGGACGCAGAGCAAAGTTCGCAAAACTAGCCGTGCGTATTGCGTCGTTTTAATTTAATTTCTATTTTAGTTTTTACGCGCGACAGCATGTAATGTTTCGCGCGTCTTAGCTATCGTCGAAGCGTCCGTCTGTCCGTCTGTCCGACACACTCTGCGATTGTATCAAACCGGTGCAAGGTAGGATCACAAAATTTTTACTGTGGACTGCCACAAAACTCTGGTTTTTTATCCGTAACGTTATATTCGAAATTCAAAACGGGTCACTCTGATCGAAAACGCTAAATGAGAAAGGAATACGCACAAATGACGATTTTGAGCCAATAAGTCGCTGTATCTCAAAGACGTTGCGAGATATTAATTACAAATAAAAAGCGCCATACTCTTTTTTTCGAAAAGAACCGGAAGAACTAAAACGCCTTAAATGACCTTGAAATGTAAAATAGGGGGTTTTACTGATTTTTTGCGACTCTCGGCTGCGGCGCACATTTCAAAAGTAAATTGCGCCGAATGGCTGTAGATAGACCAAAAAACTTGCACATGAAATATTCATCATTAAACGCAGATTTTAATAGGTTAAAAACCAAGTCGCACGAAAAAAATGATTTTGACTAAATATGTGTAGAAGGTAACATTAATTAATAATACGCTGATCCGACGAAAGAAAACATTGCTTTGAAGTAATTTTGGAGAAATATGTTGTGCCAGCCAAACGCACCCGAACGTGCCACATGACTGATGACGTCATTTCCAGAACGCTTGGTTGGCAAACTGACATTCGGATTTGGAAAAAAAACTCAATCCGTCAGTTTTTCTCAAAAAAATATCGGATTAATAGTACAAGTAATGACGCATATGTGACATCAGAAATTACGTTATTCTTGATATGTACTACTAAAGGGGTGCGATTAGTAAAATTAACGATATAGTGGAATACTGTGGTTTTTAGTGGGCTAACTACTGATAGATAATGTGGCTTTTGAAGGCTATTTGGCTGTAAATTAAGCTGCATTCGACTTCAAAGCAATTAACCTTGTTGGTAACTTTGCTGCGAGTGACGTCACAGTTCCGAAAGAGACAATTGAGTACTTTGAATTTTATTTTTAGGGTACTAAGCTGTATTAGCAACCGGAAGATTAATGAATGTTAACAAACTAGCATTTGATAAAGCCGGTTAGCGCTTTATAACACTTACGTTAAATGGTGCGACTTGGCCTTTAAGCTTCGATCCCTTAGGTTAAAAAAGTTTTGCTTACGAGGGCCTCTAATTTGAGTGTCCCCTTTAAAATGCGTAATTTTTGATACTATCAAGAATTTAGTGTGAACAGAACGGCTTTGCGTCCGGTCTCCCGTACGTGCTCATGTGGATCATGATGATTGTCAGTGGACACGTTGCCGATCTGCTGCAGAAGAAAAATATATTGTCGACAACGAATGTCAGAAAGCTGGCAAACGGAGTCGGTAAATAAGCTTAGAATTATTAGTAAAGTGTCTTAACGATTTATTTTGTTCTAACTTTTTGCTAAAATGTGTTCAGCATAGGGTATATCATTTTCATGAAATGTTTTACGCATCGTTACTTAATACACACGTAAAAAAGGACAACAGGTATGCAAAATATTGTTGCAAAATTTTGTTTTACAAGCAACTGTAAGAGTATCAGTAGCATAATGCAAATGACTTTTTTCAATAGTCTAAGATTGATCTTTATCATTCGGTAATACGGATGCTTAACTTTCTCTTACAGCGTCACCTGCTTGCGTTTCGCTTTGTCATGATGGGGGAAGGTCTCAGCGCACGGCCGCAAAAAATTTTTTGGAACTTTTGATATGGTGTATTTTGATTTAGTCCGAAGTACTGTTACGTACATTTTATAGTTTATCAGATTTTCCCGACGTGGGTTTTGTCTTTGTACTCTTTGTGCTGGTCGGTGGCGTAGACAAGGGGGGAGCAGTCCCCAATCTTATTTGTTGTTAAAAATAAATACTAAAAACTCAAAAACAAAATTAAGACGGTTACCACCATATCGCATATTTTGAGACTGTAATTGCAGTTAATTCGTTTTCGGCTGGGGATCTGCTCCAGACCCCGGTGAGGAAACTCACATCACTTCTGGAATTTAGCTGGACTTTAAAGGTCTTACTTCCTTCTTTTGGGAGGAAAGAGAGCGGGTAAATGGGGAGATAAAAAAAGAAAAGGAAAAAAAAAGAAAAAAAGGTATAGGAGGAAAGGAAAAAGAGGAGAAAGAAGGGCGAGTCTTTTAATTCACATTTCTGTCTACGCCACTGGTGCTGGTTTGACATTTGTGACTGCACGGGTATACGCATAGGTCAAGCTCTGTGTTAAAGGCGACATCTTGTTTTTTATGGAAATGGCAAAAGTAACAACCGCTTGTGCAAAATTTCATGCAAATTTGCTAACGTAGGGCTTCTCGGCAAATACATTATATGCTTGCAATATATGAAGTGTGACTCAAAAAAGTCAAGCTTCTTATTTTCGTGACATTACTGGCACATTTTATCCGATTTTGCTAATTTTAGGTAAAGCCATACCCCCAGAAGATGTAAAACAAAACACATATGCACAGCCCACTACATATAGTTATATAATTATGTTCGCACTCTACTTTGTGAAAACTAGCTTCGCATTAGAACACACACTGCGACGTTGGCCGCTTTCCGCTCGTCTTTTCATTTAATCGGAATCTCGCAATTTCTTCAAAAACTTATTCAAACTTTTCATTTTCTGAATGTTATCAAAAAATTTAAATTTTGTTATTTTTAATTTTTTTAAGTTTATAGAAATATTCAATCAAAATGTGATCTTCAGCCAGAATCCACTTTTTGTGGGTGCTCCATTGTGACAAAACGTCTATCTTGCACCGTTATGGAGTTAGAACGTCTCAAACGTTGGACGCACGCACGCACAAACGTTCAGGTGATTTTATACTCTGTCCAGTGCTATGCGTCGCATTGGACAGACAACAAAAAATGATTACGCAAAACAAAAGACAAACACAGAAACGCACGCATCCGCTTTACATAATTATCAGCCTCCGCTTCAGCAGCGGCTCATAAAAAGTCGCATAAAAGTCGCATAAAAGTGCCAGAATCCAGATGACTCGTCATTCTGTTTTTGCATTGATCACGGCGGCTTTATGTGTATGTGCGTGTTAAATTTTTGTGCGAGTGAATAGATTTCATCAGATGTTATACTTTGCAGGGTTTATATTTCCGGCGGTATGTCTGATATCAGCTGGCTACGTGGACTGTAACGCGTCACTGGCTGTGTTTCTCATTACTGCCGCTGTCGGCTTGTCTGGAGTTTCTTTTGCCGGCTTCAGCGTCAACCATTTCGATCTTGCTCCTCCCTATGCCGGTCTGTATTTGTAAACTTCAAAATTTACTTTGCATTTAATTTGTTTAAAAAGTCAAAATTAGTTGACACGGTAGCACATCTTGATCCGTCTCTTTCTGATTCATCACACCTCCATAATTGACTCTCACGTGTAGGCCTAACTGGGAACTTGGCAAGACAAAAATGCGACGACTTTTTACATTAGGCCCTAGGCTAACTTGGACACAGTAATACGATAATAATGCGATGTTACGAATTTGGCGTTTTACGATATTGTCTTAATTGTAGGAACACTGACGGGAATCACGAACACTTTGGCAACATTGCCAGGTTTTATTGGACCTGCTGTTGTCGGCGTTCTAACCTACAACAACGTGAGTGATTTATGCACATACTCAGCATAGTACAGGCTTGCCGTGGATATGGATATCCATGGATATATCCATAGATATTGTGCTGTAGCATTTGCTAATTAAACTGAATATTTAAGTGTTTTATCTTTATATAATATTTTTCTGTCTGTCTTTCTTACTGTTCATTTTCTCGTTTATTTATGTTATTGAGTAGAATGAGTAATCAGTGACATCAGCACGTCATTATTTAGTTAGCCTAAATTACTTTATTAGCACTATAGCAGCAACAGATCTTAGTCTATGGTGCTTTAATACTGCTGTTTGGGCAACAAACGGTCTATCAATTTGTGAGATTATTTTTATTTTTTTTTTATCAAACGGTAACAAAATTACAAACGTTTTGGATTTCTAACAAATTTAATGCTAGTAGGAAATACAAACCAAGTGTTCTTCAAAGCGTTCACTCTATGTATACCTGTAAGCGTACATGAATGCAACATGCGTCTTGGAGAACAAAAATCCCAGCTGTTGCTGCGATGGACTGGCCTATATCTAAAGGCCAGTGTCCGACTTCCGGTTGCGGAAAGATAGCGATTTTCCAGAGTGACTGCAGTTTCATACAGATCTGGTGACGTTGCTATACTGGACGTTAAAATCAGTGCTAAGATAAGATACGGTAATTTGGCGCACGTAAGTGACGGCTGCAGGCAGAAACATTGCATTCAAAATTGCGGCCAAAAAGCTGGAGATAGAGAGATGGTTACTTTCAACAGCTTATATGTAGTCGTTATCGCCCTATCCAACGGTATCATTGCCAACTCCTTACGACGTACCGTTTAGCCACAATACATTTGTTACGGTTAAAGAGACGACTGAGAGACTACATATCGTATCTAATGCTCAACTTAACGGTCGGCTATAGCAAGGGCAATAAAATAATTAGGGTAGATTTTTATGACAACCGGGAAATACTTTTCTAAAATCATATTTCAATGCAAATGTGTTCTATTTTTTACTTTTATTTACTTTCAACAGTTTCACAAAAAAATGACTGAGGAAAATGGACGCTCTGGCACTGCTGTATTTCGCGATAATTTAGCTGCTATATCCACGGAAAATCTGTGGATATGGATATGGATGGCAAATTTTATATCCACGGCAAGTCTGACAATATCTGCTGAAAGAATTTCTAGCAATTGGTTATCATTTAGCTGCTACAGGGCGTAAATTAAATTATTTGAACCTCAATATATCGCTCATTTTGCACCGAACTGCGCGATTTTTTAATGGTACGGTAGAGATTTTAGCCTGCTTTACGACTGCCGTAGAAAACTTTGACATCTCTTTTTCGTTTCTCCGCAAAAGAGCGCTGAAAGATTTTTTTTTATTTTGAAAATTTACATTTTGCTCATTTATAAAACGATCGGCGCGGTTTTTCGGTTGTACGGTAGGCCTTAATAATGTACTTTACGCGTGCCAAATTTTGTCCATTAGCTCTCTTTCGTTCCGGAGATAATAAGCAAAAAGCGATTTTTAAACTTTGTTTTTTTTGCGTTTAGGAAATGCAATGGCTAATTTGGCGCAGCCTAGCGGATTCATTTATAGGACAATCTGAGTCAAAGTACAGACCAAAAAGCAGTGAACATTCCTGCCAAATTTCAGTTGCCTAGGTTTTACACGGCTGCATTGGCGAAAATTTGAATATCGGAAAATGGTGTTTTCCGCAAAATTAGTTATTCGGCGATTTCGAAACGCGGATGCTACTTTGACGCCGCCTAGCGGTTTTATTTATGATGCAAACTAGACCAAAGTACAAATAATGTTAGAGTGGACAGTTTTAAACGTTACTGCAAAGTTTATTTAGCGGCTTTGGCATAATTCGAAAATCAAAAATCAACGTCATGGACAAAACTGAAAAAACAATCAATCTCGTTGTATAGCCTTTATATAGCGCTTTGAGCTCAGATGCATGCAACTCGACTTTGCTGCAGCCGATTTCGATGAAATATAGCCCTGCTTTTCGACTCCAATCACACTGAATGTTAACTGCAGTATGGCGTGTTTAGCAAACAGTCGAGACGTGGAGAGCAGTGTTCTACATATCGGCCAGTATCTACGCGTTTGGTACCATCTTCTACGGTTTGTTCGGTTCCGGCCAACTGCAGCCATGGGCAGCCGAACCTCCCGTCGAGCTTGTTGTTGCATAACGCACACCGTGGAAACTTGGACAACAATGTATAGGCCTAGTGATGTACAGTACAAGTTCTGACAAAACAATTTTGCTTGTTTTTTGAGACACGGTGTTCATTGAACAGTGTGGTAGAAAAACAGACAACAGTATTAACAAAAAGATTTATTTTGTTCTAGAGTCTTGTTTGTTTTTTCTAAATATAGCTATCATGTTAAATTCATCTGCTTTTCCTTCTGGATACAACTGTTTCATAGCATCGCGTACATCATCAAACGTAACAGGCGCTTTTACGTGACTCTGGTAGTAGCGCAGCAAAGATTCATCCGGATTTTCAAAGCTTTTCTTCACCCGCATTTCGTAAGCGTAGTGTTTGGTAAAGCCGGCTTCCTGTAGATATATCTCTATGTCTTCCCACATAAGCGCTGGTGAGCCCAGGCGTTCGAAAATCATATATCCATTGCCGGGAGACTTTGTGCGGCATGCCGACACGATAGCCAGATACCCGCCCGGGGCTAACCAGTGGTCGTGCACCTTCTTCATGAACTCCTGTCGTTCGGTACGTCGAATAAAGTATAAAATATGAAACATCAATATAAGATCTATCTGCTTGCCCGGACCCTGCCAGTTTTTCAGATCAGTTTCAATCACCCGACTTTCTACACCTGGCAGACTGCTCTGGAGCGATTCTCTCAGATATTCTGCGGAGGCGTGATCGCGCTCGATAGCCACGAACGTTCTGATGTTCACTTCGCAGTGGTTTAAAAATGAAATTTCGCACTGGCCTTTGTTAGGCCCCATGGCCAAGCAGGATGCGATACTGCAGCCAAGTTTCACGTCCTTGCAGATCTTGCTCATTGTGATGTCGAACACTTCGTTGTACCGCGCACTACGACGAAATGCTTCAAACATCTTCAAATAATAGTTCTCGTCCGCTGACATGATCTGCATTTTCACATATGATACAGCATTACAGATAATACAAACTGCGTAAAATGCAAGTGTGGATAAAATTCGCGATCTAAAGGCACTGGCTTATCGAGAGGGGAAAGGGTGAGGGGAGGCGAGGAAGTTCCCCCCCGACGTTCAAGGGGCCCAACCATCGCAAAAAAATACTAAAAATATTTTGCTACAATATGTTCGTCCGCAAAACTGATCATCTAAATTAGGCTTACCTCAGTCGTTAATATTCAGCAACTTTTTTCAGCAACTTATGTTCAAACGAACACGTAGTCTGTCCAATGTATTTCGATAGCTTACAGTAAATGTCTGTATCAATAAAATGCACCCTCTTGCAATACTCGTGGCCATGGTTATAAATTGTTTGCTGAGCAGTGTACCCATAATGTACGCTATCATTCTTTTGCTAGGCGTGTTGTTGGCCCCTGGAATAGACTCCCAGCCCATGTTGATTTTTCCTCTCTCGTTAGGTTCAAGGCTTTTCTTAATCGTACTGATTTGTCTAATTTTCTGTTATATTGTGTTGATTAGAGTAGATGTTAGTGTTCCTTCTGGAGCCTTTCTATCTTTGGCTGGCATTTTGTTGTTTTTTATTTGTGTTGCTGGTGTTGTCAATGTCAGTGCTGAAATAAATAAATAAATCAGTGATCTGTGTAGACAAGTGGTGAAAATTGAAAACTTTAATTTTAAATTGTACAGCAGCAATGCTATTGTCATCTTTTGCTATTACTATAACTAAACAATTAACATCGTCAGTCACGCGACAATTGGATTCGTCACCAGCGGTTTAGTAGGCCCTGAAGGTGGTTTATTGTGACCATGCGTCTATCGTGTACCGTTATGTAGATATGGCTCCTCAAAGTTGGACGTACGCACCCACGCACGGACGCACGGACGCTCAAATAATTATTACTCACAACAAATCTGACTATTCCTTGAATGAAAAAAATGTATTCACCATTTCTTTTGAGCCTTATTTTGTTAATTCACGCATATGCTAGTATAGGCTAATTCGCTATAAGATCTATCTATGTCGGAGTACTTTTGAGTTTAATCACGAATATCTCAGGAACCGTTTGAAATACGAAAAATCAAAAGCAAACTTAATCAACAGCGATCCCTGCGGAATTCGGCGAAAAATTTGTGAACTTTGGTCCACTAAGAAAAAAGTTAGGCCGGTAGGCGCAGATGTCGATCCACCCCCAAGTCGACAATGCATGTTCTGCGTATGCTAATGCATTTGTGTTCAAACAACATCACATTTTTTAAAAAGAGAATTTCACACTTTTCTTAAATTTTCCCCCAATTAAACTTATGGCGCCGGGCGGACTCACGTTGGGTTTTGTCCCAAATTTCTAGTTACCTGTCCCATTGCCATAGCATAGCAAGGGACAGATTATAAAATTACTTGCGTCTGTCTGTCATTCTGTCATTTTGTCAGTCTGTCTGTAAACACTCCTACGGCCGCAATTTTAATTCGATTCTGATGAAATTTTGCACTGTGTTTAGGGGCCCGAAAAGTAAGATTGAGTTTGTTTGAGATAAAAATCTGATAAATCCTTCCCCTATTTTACTCCAATTTTTAAAAAAAATGCATTACGGTTTACGGAGACTTCAAAGCGGTATAACTCAATCCCCGTGAAAGATAATTGCGCGCTGTGCTTACTAGAAAGCAGTCAGAGCCTGCAGACCTCCGCCAAGGCCATGTTGTTCGCCAAGTGGCAGCACCATATTCGGTTTGGCAGCGGTTTCTTTTATGCCCCATTCAAAGCAATGTCAACGAAAATTTCAAAGTGATCCAGAATCCAGGATTCCTTCCGGATCACCCCCAAAATTGAACCACTGGTAGTTTTTGCCATTCCCGACATCGCCAGAAAATTTAAGAAAGATCTGTCCATAACTTTTTTGAGTTATTTTGCTGACACACAGACAAACAAACAAACAAACAAAGTCTAGCAAAAACATTACATCCTTCGCTTACGGAGACTTCTAAACGGTATAACTCGGTCACCGTAAAAGATAATTGCGCGCTGTGTTTACCTACCCCCCTATTTTCGAGGTCAAGCAATTTAACGGTGTTATTTGAATTTATCCCCTATCGACCCTTGTTACCATGGCAACGAATTTTGGGGCAAAAATGACAATAACTCGGCCCCCGTGAAAGATAATTGCTCTTTGTTTGCACCTACTCCCTATTTTTGGGCCCCGGCTATGCAATGGTGTCATGTAAATTTTTCTCCTGAAGACCTCTGTTGTCATGGCAACCGACCGTTTTTATTCAAAAACAAAATTGTCTGCAGGCTTACAAGAGCGTCAAACGCTGAAACGCAGCTGCTAGGCTATATAGCGTGGCAATGGGACAGATACCTCGTTCCGCAGAACGTATTTCTAGTTATAATTTTGTTTTCTTTGATGTGTCAGCCATTGCATGTCGTTCTTAAACTGTTGTTTTGTACATCTATTACATAATAATTCGATTTCACACATTGTTATAAGCCAGACGAAAATTTACAAAAGTTTACTTACGGTGTGCGACTGTATATTACTGTATATTATTATTTCCGTGTCGGTAGCACTGTTTTTTAACATAAACCTGAGGCCGAACTCTCGCCACAGGCCTACAAAACTACCGTCCAAGGTCTCAGCGAAGGCAGGCAAGACAGTGGTGCAGCAAGGACCTGATCTCAGAGAGGGCACAACAAATGAACATTTCTTTCCTGCCCCTTCCTTTTTTTCTTAATTTTTCTCCTTTTCGCTTTAATTTTTTACAACCTTTTTTTCTTTTTTCTTCCCCTTTGTCCTTAGAAGTAAGATTTATTAAATCTAAGTCTAACTAAAAAATCCGGAGCAGCGCTGTGAGCTTTCTTAGCTGGGTTTGAAGCAGAGCCCCAGCCGAAATCAAATTTGTTGAATTTTAGCTTTACAAGATGACATCTTTAGCCTGTTTGAGACCGACCATATAGTTGACACTTACGTGTACACTGAACCACTAGAGGACTATACTAAACTCCCTAAACTGCATTGGTATAAACGTGATCTCAGGCCCACGGCTGAGGCCGTGAAGCGAGGTGAGTCAAAGCAGAAGTTGTGCACTTTATCAATAGGTAAACGTGTACATTTTATTTATATGACAAAATTGTTTCGAGAGTTTGGCTGCGCCACTTAGTCAAGAGCACGGTCAATACCATTGGTCTACTCTATACACGGTAGGCCTATTGTGTCAACGAGGCGCTGTATCGCGGCGAGATGCTCTCTTCCCACCCAACTACAAAATGTTAGGGGAGCGTGAGTGTGCTCCCCAGCAGATTCTGAAAAGGAGCTCTCGTCGTAAATGTTTTTGATTTATTTTAGGTACGGCGACAGTTAACCGCAGCGACAGTTAACCCATTAGTGCTTAAATTATTTTATAGTTTGCCGTCAAACTAGGCGTCCGATTTTTGAGGACGCTAGGCATGAATGGGTTAATCGGGCGTAAGGATTAAATGACAAAACACAATGACAGAACATTTTGACATTGAGAAACGATTATTCCTAACAAACTTTAACACAAAATTACTTTACAAGTACTCGATGGAACGAAGATAAACCAGTACTTCGGCGCGACCATACGTTGCGACGGCTCGGGTCACACGGTCGTAATGCCCTATACCTTCACTATAACGGATGACTTGCTCCCGCTGTGCCCTGAAGAAACAGACGTTTCTGGTGCTGAAAGTTGCGCTGAATCCCGCTCATACAAGTCCATACGGTCGGATGGTGACATTGGAACAATGCCTCTAGCCCGTGGTGCCACCCCTCGACGCAGTTGGTGCTGCGAGCGATGCCGTAGGATCCCGCAGCGTGCTGAACTGACATGGTTCAGTTTTTGACGAACTGACTTTATATAGTGCTTCAATGATATTTAGTTAAGGGTGCGTTGCCAGTCGACCAGGAGTGAGGTTAATTACGATTAATTACGGTGCTAGACGCGTGGTTGACTGCTCGCCCGATGAAGTGTCGCGCGATGAAGTGTTGTGGAACCTTATTTTAAAACCAGTAAAGCTCACCTACGGTATTACCGGTAACATTGCGCAGTGGGTTAGCGTCATCTAACTTCCTAAGAGTTTATTCCATCAACAGACAAAAACAGGATGCTTCATAAAAATAACTGAAAAAAAAACAAAAATTAAAATCGGGAATTTTTTTGAAGTGGAATTGTTGGTTTAAATTTTTCAAAATGTTGAAAATATGTTTTCACAATTCACGAGATGCTTTCTGAGAACGTTAAATGCGTCAAAATACGTTTGCGGAGCTTAGGTTACTGTAGGCCTACATGCAGCGTTCTTTTATAGAGCCATATTGAAGAGAAGGAGAGCTAAGTGTTTCAAACCTGCTGTAAAATGTTATAAATGTGTTCTTCCAAGATACGTTCTGAGAGCTGTAAATGAATTATAATGGGTTTACGGCGCCCCGAACGCCGCTAGCAGAGCGACCACGGCTCGAAAACAAGTAACGTACGTATTTTATTTTTAAAGATACGTTTATACGCTAACGTATTCTATTTTAAAGTACGCAAATAAGCATAGAATACGCTCGTGACAAGACAAAGTCAGAATTACAGAACTAACACACGGACCACAAACTGTCAACACTGATCAATGAATAGTTAAGCTTATATTATACGGTCAGGCCTATCTGTCTGTCCGCGTCTGTCCGTTTAGTGTAAAGTTGATGTACTGTGATCACGTAAGTTCGGCTATCTAAAATTTTATTACAGGCTCAATTAACGCAGTGTCTCAGCTCTTTGCGCGCAAAATGCCATCGATCTAGTGTAAGGTAAACATTCCCAAACCTGGGATTAAACACCCAGAGCTGAAAATGGGTCATCTTTCGTGACCCATGACCCATGTGACTCATCACACAGTTGACCCATGACCTACGTGACCCATGACCCATGATCCATGGCCATTACATTATTTCATCTTGTGCATGGGACTACGAAGGGTGGTGGCACGGTAGAGTTGGACAAATTCTCAGTCTTCTCGGTCTTTAAAACCAAAACAAGGTAGATTACAAGTAATTTGAGCAAAGCTCACGTGACACGCGACAGCATCAATGCTGCACCTGAAATATCAGCGCACAACGTGCAATAAAATAACAATACGATATGATCGAGTAGGCCTAAACATACCCAAATTTGAGGATATACTGAACCTTGGTCAAAACTCAGACAGCTAAAATTTACGTTCTATGCTAAAAATTTCATACGCATGCAGGTTGTCCTGGTCTATTTCTAGTAATGCCAATGCAATTCATTTCTAAAATATGTGTCGCAGTCTAAATCGCGACAAAATACTAAAATCCCGTTTTTTGAATTTCAAGGTTGTTCAATGTCAGTAATGTTGGTACCTACCCTTTCAAAGCTCGTCAACAGTGCTTGTTATGGTAACCAGCAAGTCTATGTCTAACTGCAACCGTTTATAGGTAAAATTAGGGGACATTGGCAAAGATAACGCATTTTAAAGAATACCTATATTCGATGCTCTCGTGCAGAAAGCAGACGAAATTTAAACTGTAAAAATTTACGTTTAATTCTAAAAATTTTATACTCTGGTTGTCTTGGTCTATCTCCAGCCATGCCGTCGCAATTCACGCTTTAAATGTGCGCCAAATTGCAAAAAAAGTTTTAAAACCTTGTATTTTGGATGTTAACGTTGTACAAAGTTATTCATTTTAATACCCCCGGAAAGTTTTTCGCTAGTGCTTGTTATAAAACGCAGCAAGTATGTACTTACCTGTAACAGTTTTATGCTAGACAAGCCAATAAAAGTATAATAACGACTTTTCACCATGTACCCCTCTTTGACACCATCGTTCGAAAGGAATCCTTTCACCCAGCAGCACAAAACTTTCTGTCGCAAAAACTAGAGTCTTTGTGGCAGCCCACAGTAAAGATTTTGTGATCCTAGCTTGGGTCATTTTGGCACAGTACAACAGTGTGACAAAAGGACAGACAGACAGACTGACGGACGGACGCCTCGACGATAGGTAAGACATGCTTAGCATAACTGTCGTAAGTGAAAATTAAGCCTCCGGCTATGACAGTAGTCCTAATTGCGTAAGTGATCAGTTTTTAATGTTAACTAAGAACACACCAAGTAGGCCTACGCAAAATAGTGGCCAGTCGTAGCGGAAAACTAAAGTAGATAGCCTGGAATTGATATACACAACAAATGCAGAACAGTTTTGGTTGTAGGCCTATAACAGTAACATAAATGACATGAATTGCTAAGCTTATCGCATTTAATGGTATACCTCAAAGTGCAAGCTACTGCGCAGTATGCATTAAAATTATTCTATAATAATAATATACGATTTACTTTGTTGCTCTGACTTGTGTTTTGCCGTTGTTTTGAAAAGAATTGCACATTGCATTGTAATTTATTTTAAACGATATATTTTTATTCTTTGATTTTATATTTTCGTCATTTTCATGTCCGTCAATTTCATGTCGGGCATTTTTAAAACTCTAGTGGACTCCTTAGTCACAAACGTATCTTTGGATGGAAAAGAACAATGAGAATGCGTGTAGATTTTGTTAGTTCTCACTGCACAAACTTGCGATTACAACTATAGACTGTACGTACACAGCTGCAGTTAGCATCACACTCTGGCGTAGAACTGCACACTAAAATTCTTGGCTGTACTACGATTTAGACGCTTTACGCGCGACAGCACGTACTAGCTAAGCGCGTATTAGCTATCGTAATTCTGTATGTCCGTCCGTTTACGGAACGAATTTCTAGTTTGTTCTAAATTTTCTTGAGCTGTCGGATTTTTCAGCATAAGATGTTGTATTATTAAAAGTAAATTTTTCCACCACAGACAGAATCAGGCTTTTTGGGGATAATGTGGTGATGCGGTGTGTATACTCTCGGTGGATAGTCGCCTCGACGTCAACGCAGCCTTGAATCGTCCGTCGTACCTAAGCAGCACGTATGCGGGCACTTTTTACGCCAAGTATACGCTAACGATGGCAACAACAGCACGCACCAGCATAATGGCCCGATGCACTTATGTGTCCTACTAACCGGCAGTAAACAACCCGTGGTGGGCGGTCTTCATCTCAAGGTCTTTCACGAACTCATATGGTGCAGAAATTAAGTTACGTATACGCAGTCCGTAAAATAGTCTATCAGTATTTGGTCACTGTACAAACTAAGAGTCCACGCCAAAATTGTATCCGTCGTAAGCCATTACAATAACGTTTGCTTTTTCAGCACAAAACCGCAGGCGCCATATTTTTTGGCCACCAGCCGGCTAATTTCGGCTAATGTGTGGCAAACAGTAACTGAGTAAAACACAAATTAAATGGCGCGTGTATCTATCTCTGATCGTTGAAATGTTCAAATAACTTCGTTAGTTCCTTCAAAAGTCATCGTAGACATGACGGTTGTGTGTACTGTTAGCCACACTGCGAAGAGGCCCGAGTAATGGAGGGGGTTTCGCTGGGTTCGGTTCGATTAAAGTTTTTTTTATTCGAGATTTCGAATAGTCGAGCCGATTGAAGTCTAGAAAATTTTTCATATCTGTGCACTTCAAAGTTGTGATCATTTTGCCGTCTTTGAATTTCAGAGCTCTGTCCAACGAAGTGTTTCGCTGTTTATGACACACTCAAATTTCTCGAAATTTTAGAGCTCCGAAATTCAGTAAACTAACAGCGCGCCATGGACGGTAAACATGTAGTTTGTTAGAGCTGTGCAATTTTGAAATCTAAACAATTTCTGACATTAATGTCCAAGACTTTAAGCGGCTCGCTTCTCGATTGGCGCTTCTCGGTTCGAGTGGACACGTAAACATGTGGTTCCGTAAAATTTCATTCTAAAGTTGTTTTAATCTGGTTATTGGCAACACCGATCTGCTAGTTTTTTTTATTTAGTATTACATGCTTATGTCTGGAACGTTTTGATTAAATTTTCTATGACCTTTGATTGATACAAGATGAGATGTCAAGGTCGGCTAGAAAATGGACAGTGCCCTGATAATAGAAATGATAGCACGGTTCATAACACTGTTGGCGATCTGTTTTTATGTCGCGCGTGTGAAGAATATCGTTGGCCTACCGTTACTGCCACTGCGTATGCCGTTGCTGTTTCTACAAGGCAGCGAAGTTCCCAGAAGTTGACGGCTGCCAAGGCTTCAAAAAGTAAGAAACCAACCAAGGCTTGCACTAATACTGATGTTAACGTCACTGCTGATGCTGAAATTAAAGTCTCAGTGGCAATAGGTACTTCATTTGATCAGTGCATGGAGGATGACGAACGTGATCACTGTTCAGTATGCCTCGACACTACACATGTGAATTTACTTAATTGTGACATTTGTAACCTCAGTCGACGCTGACTAACAAATTCAGACAGTTGAAATAAGATTATTGCGTATAGGCCTAATTGCGCAACTATCCTGCTTGTAAAGTCGCAACTAGAATGTGTCGTTATGACGCCATGCTTGCGTTTTTTGTACTGAAAGTTATTTTGTGCAGTAACTAAAACACACATAAGTTTTGTTCTTGCTGATGTTCGGGAATTCCCAGTGCAACTGTTGTGATTAAAATATTGAACTTATTACACTCTTTTGTACATTAGTAGGATACTTGTGTAGTTTGTCCAATATTTGTATTCATGCTCGTATTCGGTTATTAAAAAACGGAATGACAGCTAAATAACCAAAATCTCTATTTGATACAGCTCTAAAGTACAGGCGGTCGCAAAATCTTCGAACCGCTGATTATAATTTCATATCCATAATTCATCGACGAGAAAACATCACATACTCCCCGAGTCACTAATCCTTCGGTTTCCCGCGCCGCATGAGCGCCGGAATGCGAAAAATAATGCGATATTAAACAATCGCTACGAAGCTGCCGATGCCACGCTGAAAG
>Ga0209367_1004139_pt1 | contig 19953 bp, 13 predicted proteins | sample WorMetLIZISLAND2_FD_187412 | JGI IMG/M metagenome (GOLD analysis project Ga0209367, IMG submission 187412) | Marine gutless worms symbiont microbial communities from Max Planck institute for Marine Microbiology, Germany - Olavius geniculatus... ...
CTATTACTTCCACATTCTTGGCTAGTTATTGCAAAGTTTATTTTTTCTAGTAGTTTTATTGTTGTATTGTGTTATCAGTGACATTCATTGATGTATACTGTTATTTTATTGTGGCATGTTAGTGGCTGCGGCCCTTTGTCATTAAATAAAATGAATAAATAAAATAAAACTTACAAACTGGGAAATACGGAAGAAACAGAAACGTGAAATGGTGGCGGAACATTCGTTTGCGATCGCCGGGCGCGCGAAAGTCAGTCCGACGCACACGACGTCGTCATCGTCTGCAAACGGTTTTTGATGCGTGCATAGAAAGCTTGGCGGCACGACGACGGTGGAAGAATAGCAAGCAACACAGCGGGCGCAAGGTATGGGCGTTACGTTGGCTGCTGATGAGAATTGGCAATCGAGTGTCCGAATGATGCGGTTGAACGTCCCCAGCTGAGTGATGTGATTTGAACGAAGTCAGCTACGAGACTTGCATTTACAGACAACTCTCTATAGTGACAGTTACTGCTAACAATACGTTCAAACGGCAGACTGATGTATCTTTTTACGCAGAGATAACAATAGGAAAATCATCAAATGTAAAATATTAAAGGGTATCTCCTTTTAACGGAAATTGTCCAGGCATTGTCAGAAAATACAACCTATGTGCAAAATGGTACAATCTTAGACCAGTTGAGTTTTTGATAACAAAACTGAAACAGCTCAAACAATTTGTGAACAATTTAGAAACAAAAGTAGGCTTAGCAGCTACACTTTTCTGAACTTACGTTTATTCAATAAACACCGTAGCTCAAAAAAGCACAATATTGTTTTCTTTATTTTTGCACAATATCGATGTTTTCTTAAGTGTATGTTCTTATCATTTTAAAATTAAACATTTTAAAGTAAGTTTTTAAAGTTCGGAAACTAAAATAAAAGCAAAACTATAATACATAATATATAAATGATAAACTATCAAATGCACCAGATGTTTTTTACTGCAGCAACATGTTTAATAACTGAATTTGATGGCAAAATGAAATAGAGATATTTTCAGTTTATTTTAGCTAGCTGATTGAGTGCATGGGAAAACGCGAGAAGTACGTAACAGCAGACGCAGGCGCAAAAGACGGAATGCCACGAAGTTATATTTAGCATCGAATCTCCTTCGTTGATGCAGAGTTGCAGCTGCCGTATCTGGCTGCGCACGCAGAGCTACTGGCCAGCAACAGTAGTATAGCATGCGTAGGCTATCTACCGGGTGAACCGTAAAAGCAAGCCAGGAAGTTTCGTAAATTTATAACTGTATCAGATGTTGACTGATTTTCCTAATTTTTTTTTCACTTGAACACCTGTCAGTAAATTTGCACAAGATAATCATTACAGATCCCGCCACATCTCGAACTCTTTACTGCATTTTGTGAATATTAGTATTCCTCGATCGACGTTATTGTTTTTCATTCGACCGTAGGCCTAAATATTTGTAATATAGCGTGACGTTTGACGTGTAGCAAAATTTCGTCATTCTGTTGCAAATTTACTACCAGGTTTTTTTGGTGAAATAGGCCTAATTTTCAAAAACCGGTCGATGTTTGATACAGTAGGCTAGTCTTAGACCACCCTGTATCTTATGTATGCCGTGCATTCGGACGTTAAGAAAATGCTTATGGCGATCGATGTTTTCTGCTTCCCCTGCAGAATTGCACATTTTATAGGTTATTAGAAGGCTTTTGTTAGATTTTGTGCTTCAATATTGTTCAGATATTGATGGACAGTACAGGTACGTTTTCGCTTACAAAAATCAACTGATTCAGACATCAAGATCTGCTGCAGTCGAAGGCCAACTGTTTAAACGTAGTTCTTACCGTTGTTATGGCGTTATCGGCTACGCTCTGAGCGTTAGTGATAAATGGTGCTACTATACCTTTCTGCAACATCGTTAGTAGCTTAATTTTTTACTCCTCGTGCGCTACGTTCCTAACGTAGCGAAGAGGAGTATGAAATCACGACCAACGATCGACCTCCGCTCCTGGAAGAGCTTTCCTGAAAGAACTTCAAATGCCCACATCTCCATAACGGGGCCAGATAGACGCATGCGTTCAGGTACAACAAGACAAATGGCAACTAGCGTCATCGACCATTATAATTTGAATTTTTTTTTCTCCTCAGTTCGTAAAATCGAGCAATATTTTACGAACTTCGGGGAGCCAATTTCCAATAACGACCTCGACGCCAGTCACTATTAGTATAATATTAAACAGGTCTCAATTAGACGCCGGGTCTCTAATACAAGCCAAAAGAAACAAAAAAGCACTCAGAAAAATGCAGGAAAAAAACAATACTCGCGAGGAGTACTTTAGATTGGTCACAATCTAACAATATTTTTTTACATTCTTTGTCATCATATTTAGTTGTAGGCTTAATCACCCCATCAATTGTTTCATAATTATTACTGCCATCCATTGTCGACAGATGACAGCGTATGAGATCATCTATCATTATCTCATACATTTTGGTTTAGTCGATGTCGACCGCATGCGCTCTAGGTTTTTACGCGCGACAGCAGAATGCTTTGCGAGTCTTAACCATAGCCTGGGCGTCCGTCCGTCTGTCCGTCACACTCTGCCATTGTATCAAAACGGCACAAGCTAAGATCACAAAATCTTCACCGTTGGCTTTCCCAAGGACTCTAGTTTCTTGTGACGAAATTTAGTGCCCCTGGGAAAAGAGTTCCTTTTGAACGACGGCGTCTTGTAGACAGCTAGCAGACGATTTTAAAGACAGTTTTGTAGACAAATCCGACGCAATTTTATTCGTTCGATGTAGATAGAGATGTAGACAGATCGGAGGCGAAGAACCAAATAAGTCAATCAAAGTTGTCAGAAAACGCTGAAGCCTAACAGTGACGTCAAAAAGGCTTGTTGGAGCCTACTTTGCCCAGTTCCTGGCAAGTTCCTGGCTACGGACCGTAGCCCCCCCCCCAAAAAAAAATGTGAACACATTCTTGCGCTTTACCTCCAGGCCAACATGAAACTAAGAGGAAGCCTTTTAAGGAGCGGCGACGATACCAATCGCGGCTCTAGCCTACTATTACTTAGGCCTAATATTCAATTTCTTCCCCAGGCTACCACCCAGGAACTAAGTTTAGCCATGACCTTCACCTTAGCAAAGCTCAAACAGCTATGGAAAACCCAATGCCGATATCTTTTATAAGTAGCTGACATCCCAACAGCCAGGACGCCTCGCTATACCAAACATCCGGCACCAAACGACCTTTAAGAATACTTTTCCTACAATACCAGCAACCGATTAGCTATTCGTTAAATTAGCTTCCCTCCACGTCAAAGAGGGGTAATTTAGTATTTTACCGCTATTGGCATGGAAACGGTTGCAGATAGGCATAAACTTGCTGCTTATCATAGCAAGCATTTGTGACAAGGTTTTAGGCGTATCAATATCGATGACCTTGAACGACCGTGAACTTCCAAAATAAGGGTCATTAGTCATTTTTTGCGATTTCGCGCTGCCACACAGATTTTAAAAGCGAATTGCGACGAAATGGCTGGGATAGACCAAGACAACCTTCGTATAAAATCTTTAGCATCAAACGCAGATTTTAGCAGTCCAAGTGCCGACCCTGTAGGCCTAATTTCAAAGATGCCTGCGCACGCGAGCGTCAAAGAGGGATACCCCTCTAAAAAGTGGTTATTTTTACCGACATCAGCTCGTCTAGCATGAAAACAATTTCTGATAGACATAAACATGCTGCTTATCATAACAAGCACCGGTGACAAGCTTTTTAGCGGTAATAACATCGATGACTTTAAATGACCTTGAGCTTTCGAAATAGAGATTTTTTGCGATTTTCGGCTGTTGTCCGCACTTCAAGGGTGAATTGCGACGAAATGGCTGGAAATGGACCAAGACAATCGGCGAACAGATACTGCTAAGGCTGTCGCGCGTCTCATAAGCTTTGCTTAAATTACTTGTCACTGTTCGTTGAATGAGGCCACGGGAGAACATGCTCACTGCAAGTCATTTTTGTGCTGCAAAGTCGAACAGAACAACAGATAAGCGAAGTGGTTTTACGCGCGGCAGCAAGTAATGTCTAGCGCGTCTTAGCTGTCGTCGACGCATCCGTGTGTCTGCGTGTCCGACAAACTCTGTAGCCCTGTCAAAGCGGCGCAAGTTAGGATCAAGAAAATTTTATGAGTTTTTTTCGTGACAAAATTTCGTGCCGGTGGGTGAAGAAATTTCCAAATTTCCTTCGAACAAAGGCGTCAAAAACGGGTACCCTTTGAAAGTCGTTATTTTATCGCTATTGGCTTGTTTAGCGTAAAAAAGGCTGCAGGTAGGCACAATATTGCGGCCTAACATAACAAACACTTGTGACAAGCTTACTAAGCGCATTAAACTCGATGACCTTGAACGACCCTGAACTCCAAAAATACTGGGTTTTAGTGGTTTTTTTTGCGATTTTAGGCTGTGGCGCATATTGGAAGAGTAAATTGCGACGAAATGGTTACAGGCAGACCAGGACAAGCTGCGTATAAAATTTTTGGCATTGAACGTAAATTTTAGAATTTTAAACTTTGACCATCTTGCTTTAAGGAGTACTCGATATAAAAGCGTCAAATATGGGCACCTCTTCAAACTGCGCGATTTTTGTAAAAAGAAAACGGATGCAAATAGACACAGACTCGCTGTTGGCAAGCTTTTAAAAAATACCATCTGTAAAGCGAATACACATGTATAATTATTGGTTTCCGTTAAAATTTTTTATCTAGCTATCTAGCTTTTATTTAGCTATTTTATTAGCTATGTCTACGTAGAGAATTTCTTAAAATAATAAACTGGCAAACTGGTGTTGTGTCGCAGGGGATGTGTCAGAACCGCCAGAGTTGCCACCGCCCGGTCTTCTTCCAGTTTCGTCGCCAAACTCTCCGTGAGTTAGGCTAATTCTTCTGTTCGCCTATACAGTTACCTAATAATGATGATGTCATATAATAATATTAATACGATGACTAATTGTTACACAAATTGCAAATGGGTTACCTAAACAGTATAGTTTAGCCTGTTTTTACAGAGTTTTTCATCGTCGATTTAAAATTTACCGTTAATCACAGCAGGTAGGCCATGGGGGCCTACATATTTGAGACTCTGTTTACTGACACCGAAAAGTTTGGAATCTGTTTTATTGTTGTCTCACTACCCAACTGTCATAGAACCACGCTTTGTATTTTGCATCTGCAGTAGCAATAGCATTTTGTTGCCATTTTTTGCCACGTATCGCCCCATATGCCTCCTGACGACCATTACATGTCAGTATCACGCCACTGATCGTCAAAGGCATTTTCTGTTTGTGTGTGAGTGAGACAAACTCACGGCGCGTTTAAGTAACGCATGATATGGCGTTTTTGCCATAGCCAATTTTTGGCAATATCTTATGCAAAATCTTATTTTTACATCACGATAATTCGACTAAGTGTACCGTAGCCGACTGATTAGAGAGTTATAATTAGTTGATTGATTCGTTTATTACGTTTGGCAGCAGACTGATACTACACTGTGTCTCAAAAAACATCCCCGACATTATCGACTGTAACTTGAAAACCAATTATCACATTTTGATAATTTTTGGTACAAATATTTCTGACACAACTTGCCATTAAATGATTATTTAGTTTTTTACCTCACCCAGTTTTTGTTTTTGCACTACGTGGGGAAAACACAACCAGCAAAATATCATTTTTTTATCCGATGCGATATGATTGCTCAGTCAACATAACGCGTAAAAACACATTTTGTTCACATTTCTGATATTTTGGCTGACATTTCATCCAGTTATCTATTTTTAACTGCCTGCAGTAAAATTGCTTGAAGTGTTGTCCCACTATGTTGTCTCACAGGCAAGGAGACGCTTTCTCAATTCATTGACAGCAGTATCTAAAGTTGTACTCCAAACCAATCCAGAGTGTACAAGTCGCTTCTTGACTTCACAAACATTCCTAAACTTTATCTGGTAGATACACTGCTGCACGACAGTCAAACCTTGTAACAGACCGGCTTTCAAGGTCCACAGATTAGGATAGATGGAATTTGTCGACTTTTTTCATTTATTTTAACACGTATTATGCTTGGTCTGATTTCCCCAGGTAGTGCAAAACCAGACGTTGGGTGAGGTAGAAATAAAGCACTTATTTAATGGCTAGTGTATCAGACATTTTTCTGCCAAAAATTACTAAAATTTACTAATTTTTCTTTAAGTTACGATCGATAATGTCGGGGATGTTTTTCCAGGTTTTCTGTTTACTTTAACACATATTTCGTTTGATCTGATTTCCCTAAGTAGTGCAGAAGCATACATTTGGTGAGGTGGGAAACTGAACCGTAATTTGATGGCAAGTTGTGTCAGGAATATTCGTACCAAAAACTATCAAAATCTGATAATTGGTTTTTATAGTTACAATCAAAAATGTCGGGGATGTTTTTTTGAGACACAGTATAGATATATAAACACTTGTGCATAAAATTATAATAATAATAATAGTTACCAGACTGAGTGACCTGTGGATCCGGTTGTGGTTTACTGACATTATTTTACTGTTCAGGGATTTCGACGAGTTTCCTGCGTTGACGCCTGATCAGGTGGAACGACGAGCAACGCTCATGGATTCCATCCGCCAGGCGGGAGGCATGGGACGCTACAGACTGAGAAATCGCGCCGAGAGTGACAAGCGTCTGGCTGAGCGTCAGGGTGCCATGACGACACCGTTTCCTGGCGGCGGCGGACCGGCGGCGGGCCGGGGCAGAGGGCGAGGCGTCGGGCGTGGAGATCTGATGAGAGATCTCTCCGCACAGCTGCAACTTCGCGGCAGAGCTGCACCCATACGAACCAACAGACGTTAGTGAGAAGAGGGTCCAATTGACACTTAGCTTGCACTGGCAGTGGTTTCGCAACTTTCGGCTGCAGTCGTGCGTCACAAAGCAAACAAGAGTGTGCGGCCGTTGAGGGGCCGCCCGCTACGGGGCCGTCCTTGCAGTTGAGTATGTGCGTATGTAACAAACCGTATTCGTAAACAGGCCGTAATACGCGAATCAACCAATCACCGTGTAGAAATTCTGATAATTAGGCTTACGTTGACACAACTACTGTGTCCTGTGACCTTGACCTTTGACCCTTTGACCTCGAAATTGGTCCACGGGGTGCTCGTGTTCCAGGGACCCTTCCTATCAAGTTTGGTATTCGTAGGCCTTTTCGTTTTCCCTCTAGGTGGCGGCACGGGACAGACGGACAGACGGACGGACAGACGGACAGGATCAACACATGAATGATGGGACATCCTTCTAGGAAGGACGGCCCCATAACAACGGTGTAGTCTATGTGATCTGGGTCTGGTTTAAGGACGATACTGCACTGTCTGGAGTGGTTTATAAAGCTCGCGCTGCGTGCTGCCTTATAGGGTGTTTACACGATTCAGCAAACGTCCAACAATTAGCACGTGTGTTTTGAATACATTTGCTGGAAGTTTGCTCGATCGTGTAAACGGGGTATTACCTACGCCAGCATTGCGGTATCTAGTACTTGCACGACCAAGGACACGCTGACACTGTGTCTGCCGTGGCATAACGGGTTGATGACTCCACGGGCGCAGTCAAGTGTAGGAGGCTACACAACCGACCGTTGACGACCGCGGAGTACGCTAGCCACACTCTCCAGACAATACGTTCTAAGTTCTTGTCCGTTATAAGGTTAACTGTAATAACATAATGAATATCGATAAATCCAAGCTGGAATGACGTGACGAAATTAGGTATTTGGGGGTTTATATTACCTCGTCAAGTGTGTATTCTTGTTCTTTTAGGCATTTATGCTGTTTATCGCAGTTTTAATGCTATATTTGGAAAAGTTGGCAGGATTGCTAGTGAAGGAGTCGTGTTCGAACTATTTAAAAAGTGTCTGCCTGTGTTGCTGTACAGCACTCGTTTGTTTCTACCATGTTTATGGTGAATAAAGCTTCGTGTATTAATTCACCCGCACCCGAATTAGCCGATAAGTTTAGGGTCAGGGTCAGGTTAGGGTTATGGTTAGCGTTAGCGTTCACGATAATAATACGTAACGTGTGCGAGTGAATTAGTGGACAAGTAACAAGTTCTATGTAGAACCTTCAACGGTTCAGTTGTTTGGTAACTATTTTAGGGTTCTATATCACGGCCCCTTTTTAACGCCGCAACTTGCTTAACTTTTCGTGATTAATGCAGAAACGTTAAATAGGCTTCCGTGCGTGACTTAGACGTGAGAGGCTGTATCGCTTTAGGCATACAATACGAACGGATCTGTACTTTTTCTAATTCGTTACGCCGAGAACGTCTGTGCTTTCGTTACGCAATCACTTGATTAATTGATTGATTATTTCACGGTCGACCTGTACAACATATCTCTGCCACTATGTTTGCAGGGGTATAACGGGTTGATAACTCTACAAGTGCGTAACCAAACGAGCAACAGTGAATAGGCGAGCGTGCAATAAGTGTGTTAAACCGCGGTCTGGAGTGTATATAATGTACAAGGTGGGCCAAAAAAACCGGACCTGTTTGAGCGTTGATAACGCAGCGATGGTTAGTGGTAGAAAGTCATGTGATACGTCAAAAGTTTCAGAATGCTGTAAAGAATTAACGGCAAATTTGCATAGTGAAGCATTTAAATATTCTTTGCCTAATTTGCATAAATATTCGTCACCTCCGATATTCTGCCAAATTTGACTGTAACACATAGATTTAACATGGATATTTGAGCTTTTATAACTTAGCGATGTTTATTGATGGAAAAGCGCGTAATATGCCAAAAGTTTTGAAATTGCATACAGAAGAAGTGTAGAACTTGCAAGTCTCAGCATTTAAATATTCTTTGCCTGATTTACACAAATGTGCCCCACCTCTAAAATAATGCAAAATTGACAGTAACACATGAATTTAACTTGATTTTCATTTAACATACAGTGAAATATCAACAATCATTAACACATACGTTGAGTTTGGATGAAATTCGACATAGTCAGTTGCCCAGCTTTTGTATTCATAACTGTCATCAGTCCTTTTAGGCAGCTGATCGATCGCTGTTGACAATGTGCTCAGGATCAGCTGAGCCCAGCATTCGATTAGCACACGTTTTAGCTGGTCAGTTATTGAAATTTTGTGACCATGTTATCTGTTGCAATGCCCCCACACTGAATAATTCACAGAATTTAAACCTGGACTTTTTGGCAGTAAGTTTTTGAATTCAATGAACTCGGGCACATAGGAGTGCATGCAAATTCCTAATTTCAGGGGTAATGAAGATTTATGCAAATTAGGCAAAGAATATTTAAATGGTTTACTATGCAAGTTTGGCCCTCTTTGTCTACAACATTTTAAAACTTTTGACATATGACTCGCTTTTTTACGGGTAACCATCGCTGAGTTATCAACGCTCAAACAGGTCCGGTTTTTTATGGCCCACCCTGTATACGTTCGTTTGACACCTTAGATTAAGCTGTAAATATACAGTAAACGTCAGGTCGCTACAATTAATCAGTTGCACTGCTACTGACAACCAAACACAGGATAACCAGTAAATATATGCTCAAAAGCACCCCAAAACAATTATATTGAAAACGAAACATGTTAAAAACATTGTTAGTACGATTGCGCATGTCTTTAAAATAAAAAGTGGTTACACATAAAATAAGACGCAAAAATGTTTTCGCGATCGCCGACCGCCCATGGCTTCCACTGCAACACGTCAAGCAAAAATGTTTTACATGTAGGCCTAATCGGATATAAATATTACTACAGATGTTGTATTCTGTAAAAACGTGTTACCATTTTCTACGTTTAAGCTATGCGCATTCCTCCTAAATTGATTAATTCTAAAGCTGCTTATACATCGTGTCCCAAAAAAACTAAGCAGATTTGTTTTTGTCAGAAATGCGTCAAATTTCCACCGATTTTGATAATTTTTGGCAGAAAGATAACAAACGATCCAAATATATGCGAGGTGCACTCATTTTCCACCTCACCTAATTTGCGTCATCACCTTACCGTGTTAAACGCAAATGTTCCAAATTGCTACATAACGCCGAATGTTGTTATCTGCAATAAAGACTTAATTAGCGCACAATAAACAAAAGGTGCTTTATTTAGCAAAATTATAAGTTCCTATAACACCTGTGTTCAAAATTGTCAGAACTTGCGCTCGAAGTGTGCCCCACGTGCACGGACACAAGCGCTCAGACGGCGGCGCCACTGGCTGATCGCGGCATCAATGATCGACTGGTCGAACTGCGCCCACTCGTTGACGAAACGCGTTTTGAGTTCATCGATGTCAGCAATATTGGAGCGATAAACTTTCTCCTGCAGAACACTCCAGACGCTGTAGTTGACCGGGTTGAGGTCTGGCGAATTCGGCGGCCACAGTGTCGGAGGTATGAAGTCAGGTGTCTGCTGCTCCAGTGTCCGTGCACGTGGAATTTGGAACATTTGCATTTAACACGGTAAGGTGATGACGCAAATTAGGTGAGGTGGAAAATGAGTGCACCTCGCATATATTTGGATCGTTTGCCATCTTTCTGCCAAAAATTATCAAAATCGGAGGAAATTTGAAGCAGTTCTGACAAAAACAAATCTGCTTAGTTTTTTTGAGACACGGTGTATATACAGAGCGACGTAACTGAATTGAACTGAACTGAAATGACATGGTTTAATTTTTGACAAACTGACCAATGGGCATGACCACCTCAAGTAGGCGTCAACCAATGACCAATTATAGACTCAATCGCCCTGCTCGCCCATTGGTCAGTTCGTCAAAAACTAAACCATGTCAGTTCAGTTTAGTTCAGTTACGTCGCTTTGTATGCGCCTTAACAGAATGATGAGTGTCGCAGTATTATTATGATTGCGTCCATTCATCCGTTGTTTTATTTTGCTTTTACATGTATAAGTGACGCGATTATCATATTACCGTATGTTCTGATGCGATCAATGTTGTAACGGTTGTCGTTCATGTTGTTCACGTAACTTAAATGTTCATTGGTGGTATTTATACTGTATATAAATTATCAGTATGACGTTACGTCTATTGTTGTATGCTAGTACTGTTTCTTTTGTGCGCATGTAAACCGACGACGACGACAACGACAATGATGTTGATATGAAAATTAAACAATGCTTCATTTCGAGATTTGATATATTACGTGGTTTCAGACTATCGGTTGTTTAGAATTTTTATTATACTCGACTTTTTTACGAGTCGTACCAAGAAACCATCATAGTTTTGATTTTGTCGCAAATAGATCCACGCAAAGAAACTATTTTATATAGGCCTACGTACTTGATAGATCGCCGAGTCATTTGCGCTCCTATAATAATGTCAGTCAATATCATAGATGCCCGGAACTACCTTAATGCAAATTCAATGTTGGAAGTTGGCGAAAAAGTCGCGAAACAATAATTGATGCAACCAGCAACGTAGTCCGTTACGTCGATGCGGTCGCATAGCACTGTGGAGTCCGACGTTGTCACACGATAGTCAGTCACTAGGGGTCAGCACTGCCCGCAGGTGCCCGCTCGTACTACCATACTGTCCAGTCCACAGACAGAGCCGCCTCAATTATCCCATCGCTTCACTCGATCGATCACTTATCGATTAATCCAGGCCACTCGTTCGGTGCAGAAAAAAACCGGCCCGATGAGGCTATCGAACTAACTTAACACAAGATCGATAAACGCGCCGGACGAGAACAATGCTTGCCAAGACTGGCAAGTGCAAAACATATGCCATTGAATTGAATGAACTTCGTAGACTGTAGAGCATGCAGCCATTCGATATTTACAATGATCTGTATAGACGTTCTACACTAATTAATTGCTGCATAAGACTCGGATTGCTATTTTGCATGACTCGTCGTTTAATGCATCGTTTAGTCAAGCTCAACAACACTGTCATTATTTATACCGCAGACTTTAGGCTAATGCTTAGGTCTAAATAATTCACATAGGGCCTATGTCGTAAAGTGTTGTCAAAAATTGCCTCTGGGACATATCACCGAATACCAAATTGATGTAAGACCAGAATAAGCTCAATGCATCATTTTGGCTTAGCCAATCGCGTTTTACAAAGGCTATTGCCCATGAGTAGGCCCAGTGTTGACGGTCAGCACGTCAATTTCCTCCATCAAAAGAACAGCTGTTTGAGTTTGACCATTCGGTCAACAGTCTTGGTCTTAAGGCCGCTGAATGCTAGCCATAATTTTTTCCTTCATCACATTGCTTTGCAGTAATAATGATCCACTATCGCAGATTTAATAAAGATAGTCGCCTAGGTGTAACACTGTTCAATTTTGCGCCACACGTATTAAATTTTTTGGCACTTTTCTATTAGATTTTTTGCGTTGTTGTATTGTTTTGGGAAAAGAAAGTGAGTTTAGTGAAAATGTCTGCATCGGTTAAATTGACACTGCATGTAATTCGACTGGTAGGCGACTTATAACTGCTTTCTAGTGTGTGCGCTTTAATATTGCACGAAACGGTCCACTGAAGGCAGAGCAGCTTTTGATTTCCCTTAGGACCACTACCGCTAAAAACGACGACCAACTACAGTTTATCGGTCAAGTAGAGCTACAACCTACTGCCTAGAACTCTGAATTTTGTATAGGCTAATTTGTAGCTTACATGCACTCAACGGCAATAATCTAGTCTTACGGGGCGACCATGCAAACCATGTAAACTTAATTTATGAGCGTAACCTGACGTAAGAAACTGAAGTTGGCAGGTTGCAGCATTCTCAGATGAACAATGACATACTCACTCGCACTCTGCAAAACGTGACAAAACTGATTCATTAGCTGTATCGTGGGCAAACCGCTTCTTGAAGCAAACAGTTCTTCCGTAACCGCCTGAAAGTGTAGGCGTTGTCATACGCCGTGGTTACATGGTTACAGGCTAAAATGTGAATCTGTTAACGTTTTTATTACCTCCGCCAAGGAGGTAATGTTTTTGCCGGTTTTTGTTTGTTTGTTTGTTTGTTTGTTTGTTTTTCTGTCTGGCTGTCTGTTAGCAAGATGACTCAAAAAGTTATGGACGGATCTTTCTGAAATTTTGAGGGTATGTCGGGGATGGCACAAACTACCAGTGATTCAATTTTGGGGGTGATCCGCCAGGAATCCTGGATTCTAGATCACTTTAAAATTTTCGTTACCATTGCGTTAAAGGGGGCATAAGGGAACCGGTGGCAAAGTGAATATGGTGACGTCGCCTGGCGAATAACATTGCCTTGGCGGAGGTACCTCCGGGCTATGACTGCTTTCTAGTTCAAGACAGTATCGACGGTGTATGTTGACCTACCGTAGTAACAATCGTGCTTACAGTACGATGTGTCGTTTGTCTGTAATGATATTAATTGTGGCTAAACGGTATGCTGTAAGGGATCGGCGATGGTACCATTGGTGATTTTCTATAGGCTGCCAATAGTAGCCAATTCGCTATCTGCAGCAGTTTAGCCGCAATTTGCAACGTAAAGTTTCCGCCGTCTTCTTCGTCGGAGGGGTACTAAGTAATAACACAATAAAGCAACGCAATCTGCCGAAGCTAACAAAGTTGATGTGCTTGTTTCGACGTTATCAACTTTTTGCATCAAAATAGCTCAAGTAGCGACGGAAAAGTTATATACGACACAAAGGAGAAAACAATGAAAATTCGGTGCGGAAACGTAGTAGCCAAGAAACAAACTGACTAGTGATGCACGAGTTTTAGAAAATACTCGATAAGCAAAATGCCCGATTATCTCGTTAGTCTGGTTTAACTAATGTGCGTTGCTAGTTTGCTACAGTTCTGTACATTATTGTACACGTTGCTTGCACAAACAGAATCTAAAGTTCTGCAAATCATGTCATAAGCAAAAATGCCACGTACACACTCAATACAAACCAACTGTTTGTAATTAATACATGACACCATATGAAGGATATGAACACATAAATCGGTCAGTAATGTCACAAATAACTATGGCATCGATAGGCTACCTTTTTATTTTGCGACTTAATAGGTTTCTACAAAGGTAAATCCGTTATTTCAAACGACGTCTGAATTACGTCATTAGGAGTAGCAATAAATATTTAACTTTGACGTAGATAGAATGCCGATTTTGTCGTATACCTTCATTAAAATTTTGTATAAGTTTTAACATCTTCCACCAAAAATATAAAAAATAAAAGTGGTTGTCTTTTTTTCGAACATAGTGTATATACCGTTCATACTAGACTACTGCACGCCTGTACTGTTACATACTATAGTTAACTTGATAATATTTTGTCAACCTAAAAAACAAAGCGCAGTATATTTTCTCAGTAGGCTGTAAGTTTAAATAATAACTAGTGTGAACGACATGACAATGAGTACGCCCAGTCATGCTTTCTCTAGCTTACGAAAACAACACAGCGATTTACATAGTTTCTGCGAAGAATTTTCGCCGGTCCCGTTCACAAAATATTAACAGTGTATTGTAAATGCAGCGTAAGATCTCCAGTAATCAAGTGCGAGTGTGTTCAGTGAGAAAGCTCTAAACTACGGTGCAACGGAGTCGGCTAACAAAGGCAATACACAACGAGAACGAGAACGATAATCAGAAAACCATCGTCGAAATTCTAACGAGATTGTCCGTCTGTCCGTCCGTCGAACAGTATACAGTATGGCCGAAGCTATCGCACAGTCAACCTAAAGCGGATGCGTCGTACGAATTTCCGTGTGAGTCGACGCTTTTTGGCGTCGATTCCCGGTCTAAGCGACCCGGAAGTGGAAGCGACACAGTAATACTCCGCCGTGTAGTCGTCCGAGGGTGCGCGCAGCAACAGCACGACGACATGAGCGCGCCGACCGTCACGGTACCAGTAGACAGAATGCGCGTCCTCCGAGCCGAGGATCAGTCCGTCAGAACGTAACAGCTGGACGTCGATGATTGACGACCCACCTGACGCCTCGCAGCGCACGCAGTCTGGCACCAGCTGACGCAGCCGGTACTCGATCAACCCACTGACGTCGGAACCCACCCACGTGGCGTTGCTGCACGTACGCATGCGCAGTCTGAACGGAGCCTCGGCGTCCGGCGAAGCACCTCCGCCCAGAACGACGAGTTCGACGTTGTAGCTGACGGACTGGCTGCCGCCAGCGAACGCGACGCTGTACGCGCCGGCATGATAACGTCCGACAGCCGAAAGTTTTACGTCCACGTGGTAGACGCATCCGACATCGTCTAGCGGCGCCCCGAAACACGTGACCGTGACGTCATCGCTCACTTTGACGCAGGTACGATTCAGTTCGGAGCAGCAAAAACAACGGCTGTGCAGACTTTCACCGCCGGCGGCCGAATTATCCGCTTCCTGCGGCGTCGGCAGAACGTCGACGACGTAAGACGACTGCAGTGACGTGTTGGTGCTGGCAGTCGGCAGATCTGCGCGCCGCCAGTTCACATGAATGACGTCCAGCGATTTGTTACACAAAAATACCAGCGAGAAGTTCAGCGTCAGCGCTTCCCCGACGCGCGCAAACCGAGTCCTGGCGGGAGTGGATTCGTTCATCGGAAGTAACCAGTCGAAACAGTGGTCCGGTGACGTCACATTGGGCTCGGCGTTGGGTCGTCCGACGGTCGGTAAGTGGCGTTGTAATTCGACGGCGCCGTCGAACGCTTTGGCCATCAGCGTCAGTCCAGTAGTACCGCCAATGCTCGGCAGATGGCGACAGCTGAGTGATGACGTCACGTGCTTCCGGCTCGTCGACAGCCACTCCGACTCTTGTATCGAGCACCATGAATCACCTGGTTACACACGTTCGACCTCATCTGATTATTAAAACTAAACTGTATTATAAAGTACATATAGGCTAAACCTATCCGAGTGTCACCCCAAATAAAGTACAAACAACATTTTACAAGTAGGTGATTTTTTATCCATTCGATTCACAATGCCAATAACAAGTAGAATGGATCAATGCAATGGTGATTGCGATTTTAGCGAAAAATGTACTCTGTTCAAAAGTAATATCATCACGCTAATTTCAAACAGACTGCAGTTGAAAAAAATGGTCGGCGTCTGAAAGCTAACTATTTTTGCGCCTCTAATTACTGGCCGCGAACGACTTCAGCCTTCGGAATATTTGTCAAAGGATCTTCTCCACCGTAGACTACAGTGACGGCACCCGCCGGACTGCCTCCTCGAACTCGAATTACTTACTTTTCAAGTTATTCGTAGTCACCCTTGTTCTCTCTCTCTTGCTTTCATTCGTCAATCGTGCGTTGGATTTAGCTGGCCATTCGTCAGTTTTTGCTTGTATAAATATATAAATATTCATATAAATCGATTTTCGCATCTTCCGGTAGCTATGGTAGACGTTAAAAGCGCAGATGATGCAGCCTTCCAAAATGCAGCAAACAGCATATATCGTATAATGGAGTCGGTAAATGGACGCAAAATGATCAGTTGCGCTCGGCAGACACTGGGCAGGCGTAGCTGTGGCGTCACGCCTGATCAGATTATATGCTAGCTGCGTTGTTACGGAAAACTCCGCGGCAGTCCGGACGCGGAATCTGTCAGTCTGAATGCCGTTTGGTAAAAAAAACGCCAAAATCCACTACTGTGAACCTGTTAGACAACAAGTCGTCCAACAACCTGTACAACATCTTGACATGTTAACACCTTGTAGATTTGCTTACAGCTTGATGTGCAGCAGCATTGCGGGTTTCAAAGGTTGAGTCGCATTTTCCCACGGACAGTTGCAAATTACCGACAGAGGAAATTGTGGGTGCTCAAATTTTAATTTCCTCCAATTTTTAAAAAAAAATTTCAGCCCTGCCCATGCGAAGATGCCAATGTGCCACAAATCGAAGCAAATGAAGAGAGCTTGGAGCCTTCGTCATGTAATGAACCGGCGTCGACGATGCATCATGTATAGCGGGTGACGCGTCGTACAAACACGGCCATGGCCTGACTGACAGAGTGACCGCCGCACGGTAGTCGGCAGCCAAATGGTCCATCATATCATCCGCAGCCTTGTCACGTCACCCGTCGACTTTCACCTTAGTTCATGTCCACCGTTACTAGGCGACGAATTACCCCTGATAAAGGTAAAAAAGGTCAAGTTCGTCAATTTGTATAGCGCATCGTCGCAAACACGCCTCTAATGCGCTTTCGTCACTAACCAGAGCCGCCTGTCGCACGGCCACCGTGTGCAGCCTGCAGACACAGGCTGGCGCAGCGGCCGGCTAGGCAACCCCCAGTCAGCTGTACCAAGGTCCCCACCTTCCGTAACCCATGTAAATGAGTTATTACTCATTTTACCGTCCCACGGAGAGTAGAAGGCTGAGTCGACTTAGCTGGCAGGCTTCGCACCGAGATGGTTTACCTGCCCGCAGGCAGTCACCCATCGCAGTACTAACCGGCCCGGCGTAGAGTAACTTCGTTTCAGCCGAAACGCGTTACCAACTACACCACGCCATCAACTGATGTAGTTACAGTTCTGTCATCGCACGCTGCAGTCGTCGCCGACGCAACGTTTTGTTTCGTTTTGCAGTGACCGACATTTGCTAGAGAGATTGCCACAACGAACCAATTTCACGTCACATATTATCCAGTTTTTACAACTTGAATACGAATAACGTGGCAGAAGATATTATACACAGAAGATATTTATCCGGCAACGGGTAAATAACCTGGCGGCTAGCCCTCAGGTTATTTGCCCGGTGCAGCCGTTTTCGACGGTCTTAGCCTCCGGTACAAGACCCCATGGGTACTCGTACCGGCGGCACTGACACGCTGTCGCAGGAAAACACTACCAAAATGCAATGGTAATGTATTATTCCCATTGACACTCGGCCAGACAAACCTGGCATCGTCAACTCTGAGACGAGACATAATAACGTTTACAGGTTTATTTGGGTGCCTACAATCAGAACAACAATCGTTCATTAAGAATATAAACAAAAACGTTAAAACGAATTCTTTAAACAACTAGAACATTTATAAATGTGCACGGCAGCATTGTCACACTGACCGACTATCGGTACGTCGTACGGCGGTGCGTCGCCGATGCGGGTGGTCCACTGTAGCTGTAAACTGACGTCAGACTGGGCGTCGACCTGGGCGATGACGTCACCGATCACGTGACGCCCGACGACCGCCATGTCGGCGGATAAACTGTGTAGACGCAAAACCGATGTTGCGTTGAGCGACGCTGAACTGGCGTTGACTACCGATGACGACATCTGTCCCAACACACAATTCTAGTTATTTTGTGTTGTGTGTAATAACTCTGATGGGCATGTGCCTTTCTGGTCACTGCCCTATATTACTGATCAGAGCAAAAAAAACCTTTTACAGTTTACAAAGCTATGTAAGGGCGAAATGAGTCAAAACTCGAAAACGGCAAAAATGGTTTTGGGGCGATAGACACGTCTGTTGTTAGAACTATTATTCATAAGGTCCGGAGCATATCAATTGGACATTTTCTCTGTCAGTGATGTTAAAGTGATGATTGACAGCTTGTGCACGATGTAATTTGACTGCACGTTGATTAGTTGCACTTTCTGCTTTTTTCTCATTTTCTTTTTATTTTTCATCATTTTGGCTTTGCACTTTTGTTTGTACCTTGTGTACGATGTTCATAATAAATATATTATCGCGTGTTGAATTTCAGACTGGCCTTTACAAGACTAGCCGTTCTAAATACTTGAAAAATATTACTGTAGGCCTATATCCTAAACAAAATTTCGTTGTAGATACTTTTACTAGGTGCCAAGCTAAGCTAAGTGAAAGCGGTTTTCGAGTGTTGACTCATATCGCCCTTACATAGCATTGTAAACTGTGAAAGCCGCTTGTGAGAATATCCGTTATGTAAGTTTTTACTCAATGTAATTTAACGCACAGTGAATTTTAAAGTTAAGATAATAATAATTCAATGTTTTCTTTCTTAACAGTAACGGCCGATATATTGTATAGCTATAATTTTACGTTACTGGCACGCTGCTAGCGTTGCAGCTAGTGACGTCACAGGCAATGAATAATCTGCTGCTGGCTTACTGACGTCATTGTCACTATGACGTCACGCCACTGCACGCACACGCAGACAGACACAAAATTAACAGACAAAAAACCGCGGAAAATTTCTAGCGTATATCAGACACTGGCACACTCAGACTCAGAGACCTGCCATACATGAACAACCATAAACCGTATAACAAGTTGTGCATATTATCTGTAGGAATTATCGTTTTTCATACAGCATAACATTATTTCGAAGGTCATTGAGGGCAAAGAGGCACGAAGTGGCAATAAAAGGTTTAATTATATGGTAGCGCAAGTGTAAATCTCCGGAGAGATAGCGACGAGCGTCGTGGTCGCCCAGGACTGCTGCACATGACGTCGGCGATTGCAATCAACGCTCAATATTGTTCGACGAAATCGAAATATCTGCCCCACAGCACGTACGCGCCGCAGTGGATTACTATTTCCAGTATGATAAGTCCGGTCCATGACATTGATGTTGCCGAGCCCGGTTGTTTTTGGTTTTAGACCCCTAAGCCGAAAACAGCCGCGGCCCCTAGCCGCCGAAATTTTGCTAAGCCGCCGCCGCCGCGAAAATCGCGGCTAGCCGAGAAAAATTTGTTACTATCGGTTCGCATGAACACAAAAACCACAAAGCACCGTAAAAGTTACATTTGCAGTATAAATAATATTTATGTAAAAAACTGTTCAGTTTATATACAATGTAAAGGTGGCATCGTGGTTGTAGATATAAAACAGCAAAAATCACAATTTAAAAAATTCAAACTTTGCCATTACACAGTCAGCAAAGTTCTTCTGACATTGTGTAATGGTGATGTTTGAATTTTTTAAATTGTGATTTGTGCTGTTTTATATCTATAACCACGATGCCACCTTTACACTG
>Ga0209367_1004140_pt1 | contig 19953 bp, 15 predicted proteins | sample WorMetLIZISLAND2_FD_187412 | JGI IMG/M metagenome (GOLD analysis project Ga0209367, IMG submission 187412) | Marine gutless worms symbiont microbial communities from Max Planck institute for Marine Microbiology, Germany - Olavius geniculatus... ...
GCGGTTGACAGCAAAATCAAGTGACGAGATCTGAGATTTCACAAGTGGACAAACTTCTAGTCCGTACAAGAGAACCGGCAAACATTTAGACTTAAACAAATGTAACGTGACCTCCTCGGATGCAACTCTACCGACTTGAGCAAATACGGCATTAGCAGCTCGGTAAAAAGAGCGCTTTGCGTGTTCTATTGAGCATTTGAAAGTTCTTGACTGAGTGACATAGACGCTGAGATAACGCATTTCAGTTACCCGTGCGATATTTGACCGCTAGCGCTAACAATGTTACCACAAACATCATCGCATCGGGAACCAACTCGTAAGCAACACGATTTTTTGCAGTTAATTGCCATGTCCAGTCGTGCGAGTTCACGTTCACAAGCATGTAATAATACACACTCCAGTTTAAACAAACTAGGTGCAATCAATAAAATGTCATCGGCGTAAAGTAACTGTAAAGTAAAGTAATATGAATTAAAATCTGAATCACATAATTTACTAAGATCATCTAAGTAAACAGCGAACAAGAACGGTGACAAGACTGAACCTTGTCTGACGCCAAAATGTATGCTAAAAATGTCGTTTTCCCATTTAACGCGGGAATAATAGACTGATATTAAGTTTTCTAACAAGTCCAAGAGTTTTACTGGTATGTACCGTTTCATAAGTTTAATATACAGTGCATGGTGGTTTACTTTATCAAAGGCTTTTGATAAATCTATTGCACAAAGGTTAGCAGTACTCCCCCCAGATAAGATGTTGTTGGCAGCTTTGCGAGCAGTGTAAATTGCATGACTGCAGCCAATGCCTTTTTTGAAACCAAACTGGTTATCACCGAAAATTAATAATGACTGGAATCTATCAAGAAAACAGCGCTCAAAAAGCTTAGACAAAACAGGGCTAATCGCAATTCCTCTAAAATCATCACATCTCATCGCCTTAGTGCGACAGTCTTTTGGTTTGGGAACTGGAACAATGTAACTATGTCTGAATCCAGCAGGGATTTGTTGGCTTAGAACAATTAGGTCGAACAACTTGGACAAAATAAGAGGCAAGCTAGGGCGGCTAAACAATAAGTGTTCCGTAGATAGCCCCACAATATCAGGAGCTTTGCCACGGTGAAGCTTTTGGATGACTGTACTGATTAATTCAGTGTCAAACTTGATGTCGTCGGGTAACGGAAAGCCAGTATAGAAGCTGCGCAGTTCTTTGTATGCTTCCACAATTTTACTCATTCTATCCACGTTGTTACACGAATACAACTCTGAATCATGATGAGCAAATTTACTGGCGATGGTATCGCCATCTACGCTGCCTTCTACTTCAGTACATTTAGTACTAGACTCAAATTTAGATTTCTAGCATTTCCAGAAGTCAGTATGGTTTTTCTTTAAGAGTGCTTCATGAAGATCATTAGTGTATCTTTCTGTCTCTGTACGTTGTCCTTCTCTGATACGTATGAACGATATCTAGCAAGTAGCCTATTGTTTCGCTCAACAGCTTTCGGCGCAGTGCTCAGTGGCAGCCTAGGCTACGTCAGAACAGTGCTTACTTTGCGGCCATCATAACAGGCCACCCACAATGCGGGTCTTAGCAGTCCGTCTAACTAGAAAACAAAAAAGCGCAGAGAAACTAAATTTAGTAGAAACGTTTCACAGGACAGGAATAACCACTGTGCAAATTTGCAGCTCAAAAAATCAAAGATCACGGTCAATGTTAACGTTGCGCGATGCAGTGAACAAAACGTCGGCAGTTGGCCGACGTATTTTTTTTACTTATTTTCATCATACACGCACGGTGCAGCAACGACGAGTATAGCACACACGAAAAAGAATGATGTCGATACTAACTGAAAATTCGCAGAGAAACCGTCTTCCGCTGTTGGCTGTTTTTGATCGTAGCAGTACACGTGTAGTTGCCTTCGTCTTGTCTGATAATCTTCGTGATGTAGAGCTTCTTAATCGAGTCACTCTCAACTTCCACATATCGCCTGTGCACGTCGACGACAGACACATCAACAGCAGACGCATAGAACACAAATAGGCGTGACCATACAGAACAGAATTCCACACGCATATACAAACGAACAACTAAAAATCAACAGTTTTTACAACTACACTGTGTCCCCTCCCAAAACGTCGCACTTTGTCATTTTTTATATTTTCGCCAAATATTAACCGATTTTTTAAATTCTTTTACTGGCACATACTGTGAACAATTAGCAATAAAGTATTTGTTAAATATCCCACCACACTTTAACTGTGTCGCTACACTATCATGTGAAACATAAATTTTCAAAAACTACCAAAAATCACTATAATACATATACAGAAAATCATTTTCTAAAACAATTTTTACTAATTTTTATACAAAATTTACATTTTATTTAGTTTTACATGCATTTCGATGTTTGTAAACAAAAACAGATGATGCTGTCGTAGATAATAATTTTAATGCACTGACGATATACCGGTGATGTAATGTGCCATTTAGCAATGGAGACAAGGCTTTGATTAAGAACCTGCACCGGTTCAAAAAATACAGTTTTCTGAAAATACTGGCAAAATTTCCGAAGATAAACTGCAACAGAAAAAAGTGAAATTGTTATTAACAGAGATTTAGCAAACACGCAGCACCGACCAATTGCAGACCGGCAGACTAACGCATACACGACTATGTACTGAAGAGAAAGTGGTCACTGTGGATGAAATGGTAGGCTTGCTAAACCACAAAAGCCAGAAACAAACATATCGTTCAATTCGCCATACATCCAAAAGCGGATCTAACAATGTCTAGCACAAAGAGATTATTTACTGCATTTTTGGTCAAAAGCGTATTTTTACGCGCGACAGCATGTAATGCTTGCGTCTTAGTCATCGTCTACTACAGGCGTCTGTCTGTCCGTCTGTCCGTCCGTCCGTCCGTCACACCCTGGCACTGTATCAAAACGGCGACACCTAGAATCACGAAATCTTTACTGTGGGCTGGCCCGAGGACTCTGGTTTTCAGTGACAAAATTTTGTGCCCCTGGGTAATGGGGTTTCCCTTGAACGAGGGCATCAAAAGGGGGGTACCCCACCTAAAAACGTTATTTTGCCGCTATTCGCTCTTACAGTGTAAAATGGTTGCTGACAGGTACAGACTTGTTGCATATCATAACAAGCATTGGTGAGTGGTGACATGCTATTTAGATTTGTCAACATCGATGACCTTAAACGACCTTGAACCCGAAAAGAGGGTTTTAAATTTATTTTTGCAATTTTTGGCTGCAGCGCACATTTTAACCGTGAATTGCGACGAAGTGGCTAAAGATAGAGAAGACAACTTGCATGCGTAATTTTCAACATTGAACGTAGATTTTAGATGTCGAAGTCCCGACCCTCTAGATTCAAGGAGACCTGCGCAGTCGGGCGTCAAAAACGGCTATCCCCTACGAAGTGGTTATTCTACCGCTTTAGCGTGAAAACAGTTGCAGATGGACGCAGACATACTGCTTATCATAACAAGTACCGACGACGAGCTTTTTAACGGTGTCAACATCGATGACCTTGAATGACCTTGAACTCCCAAAATAGGGGGCTTTAGCTGTCGAAGTCCCGACCCTCTAGATACAATTGGCAATTTTTGGCTTTGGTGCACATTTCGTAAGTGAATTGCGCCGACATGGCTGGAGATAGACCTGGACAACCTGCAAATAGGAACTGCTAAGGCTGTCGCGCGTCTCATGAGCCTTGCTCAAATTACTTGTGTTAACCAACACGTTTGCTGTCTATTACTGTTAGTTTTTTCATTTATATTTCACAAGGTAGTGTAGCGACACGGTTAAAGGGTGGCGGGATATTCAATAATCAATTTATTGCTAATTGTCTACAGAATGCATCAGTGAAAGAATTTTGAAAATTAGTTAATACTTGGCGAAGATATAGACAATCACAAAGTGGGACGTTTTTTGGGACACAGTGCAGAAGCACTCGGAGAGAATAACTTTTCACCAAAATACCCACTTTCTTTCAGTCACATTGTGTGTCACTGCAACACAGCTGCGAATCACGAAAACTGTGCTGCCATCTAACGAAAATCAGTAAAATGTTGCTACCACAGCAGAGTGGGTAGGAAATGGAGCTAAATAGAGAAACGAGTCGTGGGATTCATAGGATTCTGATATCTAACAAACTCTTTCGTACTTTTCGGGTCCCAAACGATTGCGCAACATTTCAACAGAATTCGTTCATGATTCTTCGAGTTATCTTGCGGACAGAAGAATTTGCGTGTAAAAACATTACCTCTGCTTTTCAGCGGAGTTAATCAAACACTACTACAAAACGAAAAAAAACAACAGAACAAAAACAACAGACAGCACAATAGCAACGAATCGTTGCAAACGTATGTTACAACAATTAGCCTAAAACGACTACAAACGAAAAGCTATCGCGTGCACAGTGTACATTATACCTACAGCGTCGTCGATCTTAACTATACAACGTCGAGTCAAACGCTATTCTAAAGCACTTTATGTTCTTTATTACGCGCGACAGCTATGCTATGCGCGTCTTAACTATCGCAGAGGCGTCTGTCCGTCTGTCCGTCACACCCTGGCACTGTATCAAAACGACAATGGCTAAGATCACAAAATATTGACTGTCGGCTTTCACAAAGAATCTAGCTTTTTTGTGACAAAATTTCTTGCCGCTGGGTAAAGGAATTCCACTACAACTAAAGCACCAAAAGGGGGCTTAAAATTTAGTAAATGCGCGGATATAACTTGGCGATAGTGGGAGTAGCCACACGAAACTTTGCCACGTGACGTTCTTCTACGTTGGAATAATAATGCGGTACAAATTTTGTTTTTTTCGGGATTGGGGCAAAATTTGGGAGAGCAAAAACGTCCAAATTTCGGTGTAATTTAAGACAACTTTCGAGTTTGACAACAAATATCTCTGAAATGCATAGAAACATCGACAAGCAGTCAACGGTGTTATCAAGCTGGATCTCTTGAGACTTGAACCAAAAAATTGGTAAACTTTAGTCTACTAACAAACAAAAGTTATAAGCGCGCATGTTGACCCACCTAAATCGACATTGCGCGTTCTGCGTATGCCAGTGCATTTGAGTTCGGGCCACGTGACTTTGCTACCGGGGGATTTTCACTCCCTAAACTTCCCCCAATTAAACTTACGGCGACGGGCGGACTCACGTTGGGCTTTGCCCCAAATTTCTAGTTATAACAAGCATTAATGACTATCTTTTCAGGTATATCAACGTCCATAATCTTAAACGACCTCTTGGGTTCAAGGAGGCCTCCATGTGGAGGCCTAGAATTTGGGTACCCTTTCAAAAGCAATATTATTTTACTGCACGTTGTACATTAATTTCTTAGATGGCAGCAACGATGCTGTTGCGTGTCACGTGAGCTTTGCTTAGATTACACGTATATATCTGCCGACAACACATAATTAACTAGAAAACTCCGCCAAGGTTACGAATAGCACGGCTTGCCAAATCCTAGCTGTTACTTACTTTCCCTCTGCATTTCCAAGAAAACAAATCATACTAGTTCAGAAATACGTTAATACATTTTTCGACAATTTTACAAAAATTTTATAATTTTTTTTGATTATTATGTTGTACATATAAACTAACTGTAACAAACAGAAGCAGAGTATTATCTCCTTGGCGGAAAAATGAAATTAACGTAGCCTATGTAATACGCCACCGCACTGACTGTATTATAATACAGTTACGTATTTAACATTCGATCGGGGTGACCTTTTTAAATTTCTGGAAAAAATATCCTCGCAGCAGAATACTCTACGGAGTTCACAGTCAAGATTCCGTGACGCTATAAGTATTCGGTAGCTTGCGTCGAGTTGGCACAACGCCGTGTGACATGCAGACACACGAATGGACGGCTACCACGTGTCAACTAAACACAAAGCTGCAATAACGATAAAGACAGAATTAACGAGTCGTTTTGATGCTTTTGCTAATCTGCGTATAGAATGTTTGTAGTTACTATTAGCATATTGCATCGAAACAAACTGAGTAACGTCCCTGTGTTTTGTATTTCCCCCCTGTCCTCCAATAGACAGCATTATCACATTGATGTCTGTCTGGAGGATAACAGGGCAGATTATTAGAACTACCAGTATGTTAATTACATATGCACGCGTATAACGGAGTTCTTACAATTTTAGGTTTAGCTTGTTTTTTTGTATTTATGTTTTGTGCTTCTGTAAAGATTAAACTTACTGTTCCGTTATTATGTGTAAACTTTATGTGCATTCCGCCTGGAGAGGCCGTCCCCGAAATGACCTATACTGTGTTGGGTGGGACGTTAAACCCTACTCACTCACTCACTCACTGTGTTTTGTATTTCGTCTTGTAGTGTTTTATGGCATAAAATGTGACCGAATTTAAATCACTGCTTAGCACACACCGTAGGCCTACATGAACCGTCGTAAATTCCACTCGGTATAATAACTCAGGTTACACGATCTGTATAGCCTAATTTCAGCGGTAATAGTGGTAGGACATTAAATCGTGAAAATTGCCGCTCAACGTCAAACGTAATGACACGTCCGTCCGTGCGACTGTGCCTTCAATTACAGAATGTATTAGGTCTACAGGAGCTGCGACGAGCTCCCCGAAACCTATACCGCTTGCTATAGGTCGCCGACGTGTTGCGAGGCACAGTAACAAAATTACTACTCAGTATGGCATGACGACAATTTTGCGATGAATTCGACCCAGTTACACTCCGAAAGCCCGATAATTTTAAACACCCCATTCATCGACAAAACATGACACTAAAACGGCCAAATAATATTTATACTATTGTTTAAAAATTTCAAATTGCATCTGATTCCATTTTTTTGTATTAGATCGCAATGCACCAATGCGCTTCTGCCAGCCCATCTTCAAACAAAAATAAAGGCATTCACAGTGTGTAAACCACAGCCAACGATGGTCGGGGCAATTAGCTTAACACATACTGAAATTTCTTATAGTGACTGGGAAAACATATAAATCACAGCTATATCAACAACTAATTTAATTGTATGCAGGCAGAACATCGTCAAAATGTTAAAGAAAGCGAGAAAATGCTAAAGCACCAGAATATCATTCAGTTTTTGCCTCAAGGCTATAGGCTTACTTACTCCAAAAATTTCATAAACATTCAGACAACTGATTTTTCAGTTATCCCGCGAGCATAATTACATGCTGACGTGAAACGGACATACTCCACCAGAGTCAATTGTGTCAAAAATTAAAATTAGGCATCTCAGATGGCGACAAACTATGAATCTCATGATATATGTACACTGTGAGCAGCAGAAAGATACCTCTGTCATTTTTGGCGAAATTCGTACCGATTCTGATAACTTTTCACGGTTATACTTAACAAACTCAAAAGTAATCTGGTAAAAGGCGGAATCGCTTATCGTTTCATTCGTTAGGTGTCAACAGCAATTGCACAGCAGTAATTTGCAATTTCATGTTTTTGCTCGACATTGGACCTCCAAAATTTCCCCTTCTGCTGGGAGTCAGAAGACCCCGTCTGCATTTAGGCCTACACAGTGTTGCCTTGGACCCTACGACCCTGCAAAACCACATCTGAATCCGTCAAAATGCACAATTGTGACTGACCGACAGACGACAAATAGACAGACAGACAGACGTACCACGCTATGAAAAAATGTGTAAGAATAGGCGAAATTGCTTACGCTGCAAGAGGCGATTTCGTCAAACAATTAACTTCAAAAGTAGCTGGTATACAGTCGTATACATGTAAGTTATCGCAGTCTATCGTCATAAACACGCTTTTGCCGACATTTCACAATTAAAGCAGTCGCAGAAAAGTGTTTGAAGAGTGGTGGATTTTTAATGACATTTTCATTGCAACTGTGTATGGCGGTGATACAGTGAACAATTCTGAAAGTCGATCAATATCTGATGCCATTTTAACGAACTTATTTAAGAATAAGGCACTTATAATGCGTGAGTTACAACAGTCAGAACGCTGCATGTGCAAATATCGCAAAAACACACAACGGACAGAAGTGCGTATAATAATTTTGCGTGTTAATTATGAATTACATGTCGTTAACATTCGCAGCAAAAAGCTGTAAGCTTGGTGAGTTACGGAATAAACTTTTTGCACGTCAGATTGCATGATAACGGCCCGCTATAGCGAAGGTTCGTCGGCCCATAACGAACCGATGAAGGCACATTATCTCACTGTGCTACCTGGGCTATACAAGAAATTTGAGCTAATGCTCACGAGACGCGCGAAAGCCTATAGCAGTTCCTGTTCGCAAACTGTCAGTCTATCTCCAGCCATTTCGTCGCGACTTTTACGAAGGTACCGCTCTTTGATGCCCTCGTGCGCAGGTTTCCTTGAACCTAGAAAATCGAGACTTGAAAAGTTCAATGCTAAAAATTTTATATGCAGCTTGTCCATGTCTATCTCAATTGGTTTCGGCGCAATTCGCTCTTGCAATGTGTCTCGCAGCCCGAAGTCGCCAAAAATCCATAAAACCGCCTAATTTGGCGTTCAATGTCAAGGTCATTGAATTGGGCGTTAATCGAGAGCCAGTGTACGACTTCCTATTAGTGATTAATGGTAACCTAGACCCTATCTCGCACCGATACTGAGATACAACGACTTATTGGCCAAAAATCGCAAATTTTGCCCACCCCCTCTCATTTAGCGCCCTCGTTCGGGGTGACCCTCTTCGAATTTATGAAAAAGTTTTACGGTTCCTGAAATTAGAGTCTTCCGGGCAGCCGACGGTGAAGATTTGGTGATCCTAGCTTGGACCGTTTTTGCCTGATCCACCCGTGTGACAGACAGACAGACGGACAGACGGACAGAATTGCGATGGCTGAGACGCGTTGAAAGCTGTAGCTGCTTTCGCGCGTAAAAATCTGCTTCCTGGACAACGTTTCTGTCATTAATCTACGTAGTTCTGTAGAGCTAGGATTAAAATTAGCGTGAGGGTTAGAACCTTTGCTACATCAGCCCCTTGCTATGGTGGACGCGGACTATAGGCCTATTTCGCAAACGACGACAATATTAAAGGCAACAAAAAAACTGAAGCATGGGTGCAAATATCATTGCAAAGTGACAAAAAGTTTGTGTACAGACAACGAGGACAACATTCTTTACGTTCTCTTTTAGATACAACTTTCGTGTACAAAATGTTTTACTGCGTTGATGTAGTTTATCTTGGAGTACTGCATGGATTAATTAGCGAGGTTCTGCCCGTGATAGGTTTGCAGTACACTCATCAGGCTATAATTATTCAGTCTACCGTGTCTGCCTTGTGAAATATAAATGTAAGCAAAAACTAACGATAATAACAAAAATTTAAGTAAATGAAAAAAATCACGTCAGACCAACAGTGCGATGAATAATCCGTATGACACTAGATTGTGTTAGACCCACACAGTTTAGTGTAATACAGAACATTCACTGAAGTGTTGGTTTGAAATGTTTTTTTAAATTTCACCAAAATGTTTGTTTTTATCGTTATCAACGCATATTTCATTGATATTTCACAAGATAGTGTAGAGACGCTTTTACGGTGTGGTGGGATATGTAATAAGCATGTTATTGCAAATTGTCCGTAGAGTGTTCCAGTAAAAAAATTGAAAATCGATCAATAACTGGCGAAGATATGGACAAAGAAAAGTGCCACGTTTTTTGGCCCAGCCTGTATACTAAGTATTCTGTGAGAAAATGGTTAATTTTATAAAAAAAATACGACGACGGCAAAAAATTGACATGACTATCTGCAATTCGTTGAATTTGGTCGCAAGCTTGTTTTAAGTTGTTTATCGTTTGTAACTTTGTAAATAATGTGTGTAATTGTACTGATTGTAGTGCTGCATTTTCGCGTACACGTAGACCTAGCGAAAACTCATAGTTAAGTAAAAACCCCAAAACAAGTACTATAAGTAGTAAGCGGTTTACAGAAATACGAAGTATATTAGACGCACAGACACAGACACCCAGACATGCCAGCAACATAATATTACGCGGCCGATTTGACTGTTTGAACTCACCTACTGCACCGAACGAGCGTCAAAACAGGCCGAGTGCGTGTGCGTCAGCCGCAAGCCGTCATGCAATGAAACAAACACGCAAAAACACATTCCTCCTCCTCAGTATCCATCACAACCAACAGTCATTATATAGTCCGTCACCACATACAAGCTGCAGACCGCAACGCCGCAGACCATCGGTAAAACTATAGCAAGAAGGAGCAGCGCCGTGGGTTAGTTACAAAAGTGAGGGCGGGAGAGGGGGCAGGAAGTTGCACGTTCCTGACAGACAGCAGCAGATTTCAGACAGAAGAGATTATAGGAGCTTAAAACGTCAATCTTGCCTTTTAATTCCCAAAAATAGAAAATTTTCCGCCGCAAATTTTGCAATTTAAAAAAAATTTCGACAAAGAATATTTTGGACGGGCTAACATTTGGGGGAGAGGGCGATTCCATTCCTACCCCCATACCATTACGCCAAGAACTCCACAAAAAGTGAGTCAGTCGGATACTACTTTCTACGAGTAAATCGTAAATGAATCAAAACTCTATGATGAGCGAAGCTTAAAAACGAAAAAAAATATCCTTGCTTCATGCAGCTTGCAACGTAGTGCAACAGGTGCACCTAGAACACCTCGACTCGAAACACCAGCGATGTGCTAACTTTAGCACGAGGACCGATGGACAGACTGACAAACAGACAGACGGACGGACAGACGGACGGGCAAGGCGGGTAATGCGTCCTTGTATGCTGGCCCGTCGAGAGGGGAAGAGTCCGGGCCGTCGCTCAAAAATATAAACTACACCAAAATGCGCCATTTTAAAAAGAAAAATTCCCAAAAATTTTTCCCAGGAGGGGCCTCGCGAGAATGTTTCCCCCGACCCCGCTGTGGCTCTCGATGTCCCTGCGTCTTAGCAATGGGCAATGTCAGGAGGACCAAACAACAAACACTTATGTATCATTTTAACTGAATGAGTATCCCGTAAAGCTGCACAGCTAAACAATTAAATTTCGCAAAGTTATGCGGCAACAGGTTCAAAGTAAACTGACACGATTGCAGAACAGCTTTTCTTCAGTTTTCTGTAGTCCACCGCATATAGTGCACAGCGAAATGATTACTAAATTCCGTTAATATTTGCCAAAGTTAGGCCTATCACAAAAAAGTCTGAGTTTGTGGTTTGCTTGGACTAGCAGTGTATAATAATTTTAAACTGCTGCTATTGTCGCCCGCCGCCGTCGCCGTGGTCAGACAGTGACTGAAATAAAAGTAATGTACGACATTACTCGCAAGAGGATCTGTACATTACTGTAATAAATGTACAAAACATAAGTTTTTACACTTGTTAATGGCATCATATAAAGACTTGCACATCGAAAATAGCAAAAATTACAAAAGGTGATATACTGCCCGCATCACACTGATTGTGTGTCAGTGTGCTGCTGAATAATATCACCTTTTGTATTTTTTGCTGTTTTCGTTGTGCAAGTCCTTAAATGTTGCCGTTAACAAGTGTACAAACTTATGTTTTGTACATTTATATTTGATCTTTTATTAGTAAAATAGCGTTTTCCTATAGATGATCAATTACGGAGATATCTGGCAATACATATTTTACAATCACGATCTTGACCATTTCAGTGGCATTTGCGGTCACGTGACATTCAGATGGCAACAAGGGTCGGTTGAGGTGGAATTAGATTGGCCTCATTCAATAGCCCGTCCCCCAAACCTCCCACTAGACGCAAAGATCTTGGAAATATCCCTTACATAATCTGAATTATAGCCCTTTTGTCTCAAATTTCGTTGCCATGGCAAAAGGGTCGGTCGGGGTAAAATTTTGTTGGCAGTATTCGATGGCCCAACCCCAAAAACCCCCCTATAGACGCAAATATCTCGCAGATATCTCTAACAGAAATCGAGTTGTAGCCCATTTTGTCCCAAATTTCGTTGCCGTGGCAACCAGGGAGAGTCCGGGGTAGTGATTGCAATCCCGGGATTGAGATTCAATCCCGGGATCCGGGATTGAAAAAAATGTGTAATCCCGGTATCCCGGGATCCTATTTCGGGATTAGGTTTACAGAATAGTCGCTTTTTTCGTATCCATAATAGACTTATTCCATGCATGAGTATGTAGTAGGCAGACCGTACGGAAGGTATTGCGAGTTTAGGGAGTGACTATGACTGTAAAAACACAAATTACAGTGCACAGAAAGAGTAGGACTCTAACGCGCATCAAATATTTTATTTACCAGAGAGCTAGATTTGTAATTTGTGTCATTTAACACTCAAAAAAGTACAATTTTAACGAATTTTTGTAATCCCGAAATCCCGGGATTGGGACGCCGCCAATCCCGGGATTCGGGATTGACGAAAAAGGCCGGGATTCGGGATCCCGGGATTGCAAACACTAGTCCGGGGGTAAATTTGAATGACATTGTTAGATTGGCCATTTCCGAAAACCATACCCTAGAACCAGAAATTTCGACTCTATCTTATACACAGCCGAAGTTATGACCGTTTAAAGAATTGTTTAATTTTCCCCATAAGCGCTATTGTATTTTTTTCGAATTTTTCTAAAAAATAAGTCAAATATTAAATTTTAATTTTTTAACCCCAAAAAGGCACACCCTTGCCTGATACCCCATCGTTTGAGCCATCACGCGCAACAATCCGCCGAAGGGTCTGACCCGTAGGTGAGTTGAAGCAAAAAGCTAGAAAAATAGCTATAAAAATTTTTGCGTATATTTCACCTATTTGCCGAGAAGCCCCCCTTGTGCAGATTTACATGAAATTTTGCATGAGGGGTCATCTAGTCGACGTAATCAACCGTGCCAAATTTTATCTCAATCAGATCAGGGGTTTTGATTTTGTGGGGGGGGTCGAATTTTTGGCTTTCCCATAGGAAAGAGAAGTCGCCGTTAACACATGGCTTGAACTACCGTTCAACCTGTGAAAAAGACAGCAGATTATCTATGCTGCAAAAACATGTACAGAAGCTGAAATAAAGTATCAGGTGCATGAGAAATGGCATTATTATTCTCGCATGCACGATTAATAACGTTTATCAATGAGCTAATCCGACGGATTGTTAGTATATGTGCTTACGACAGATAAAATGTTCGGTGCGCGGAGAAAGTAATGCTCGCAATATCAGATTAATGAATTATAGGCTTCTCCCAGCACCGAGTAATCAATATTTTGATTGATATTTTGATTGAACGCTCCGCACCGACAGTGGACTGTTCTGCTGCATATCAAGTTATCATAAAGATACGACACTGCACGTTTTTACATTCGGGCGTGTAGTAATTTTTATGCTAATTGTCTAGCTTATATATATAATAAATTTTTACACAATCTTACTTATAGGCCTATATGCTAATTTGCAAAGAATACATGCATAATTATGTTCGTCGCATGTTCACAAGTCTGTTTCCAAATCCAATTCCAATGTTTCTCTCCATTTTCTTTTCAGTTTTTACATTGTTTGTTGTTATAGCTGAAATGTTTGATCATGTAGGCCTATACGTATCGACGAAATTTATTACGGTGCAGCGTGTTGTGCAATGCATTGAAACGGCGTTAAATGACCAATCACATGCAAAGCCAGAACGCGCTTTCCTCAAATTAAACTAAACGAGATTAAGAAATAACTAAAACCAAATGATCGTCAAATTAAGTAGGCTAGTTACGCACACTGCTATAAGTCTAGGCTACAAAGCACCAAAACGTTTATTTGCTAAAATTCCAAAATTGCCGAACGCAAATATAAGCAGAGGCATAAGCTAATTAAAATCTAGCACAGTTGTACTTTTATAATTTCACAATTTTTTAAAGAAGCATTACCCTGCATATCAACTACTTTGGCTACTTAATCTCACTGCACAATAGTGATAATGCGAATACTAAGCTTTCTGAAAATAGCAACGAAACGAAAGAGGGACACGATTCTCAGCAAGAACAGAAGAACGTATTGAGGAGTAGTAGAAACACGACTCAGGTTTCTGTAGGCGAGGCGTGGAAAGCTTATGATAAACAGAACAAGAGGGTGCGGCCGTTGAAGAGCCGCCCGCTATGGGGCCGTCCTTGCAGTTGAGTTCCCTATCTTTACTATGGGAATTTCGTTTTCCGTACGAGTTAAGGTTCACGTGCCTAAAACGTACCTAAAACGATACGGAAAAAGAAGTAGGCACGGGACAGACAGACAGACAGACACGTACAGCATCGATACATGATGGGGCCTCCTTCTAGGAAGGACGGCCCCATAATAAACGTTGACTGCGGGGCAACCGACCTGCCTGATCGGTCGACGATTTCGCGGTTGTCCCTACCCAGCCACTTGATGTTGTACTGGGTATTTTCGACGGCGCCGCTGACTTGGCAGGTGAGCAGCAGAGCGTTGTTAATGGGCTTGGTGAACGTATCTCTCAGAGGTCTCAAAACCAACTCTTCCTGCTGATCCGCCTCGGCTGCTGCTGCTGCTGCGTACTCGCCTACACACGCGCCAACGACATGTTATATAAATAATTCACAGGCGGATGAATGAGTAACTGGGCGCAGGCAGGCAGGCAGGCAGGCGGCTGTGCAAACGAGCGTTGAGGTCGTCAACGTGGCGTCTTTGAGTCCCCGTGGGTGACGCCTGGCCAGGCGCCCGACTAAATGCGACGGACAGTCTTACGACAGCCCACAGAGACAAGACAGACGTGAGGCGGAATATTCAGTCGTGATCGAGCGACCAGCGTACGTTCTGAGACTTGATGCATCACAACCATCACAACGATAATCGACTCATCCGAATTACCATAGGCCGGGGCGGGCCTAACAAATACAGTAGATATAAAGGCTACACTATGTTTTGGCCTACATCGTAATTCACCGCGTTAAAAATAATGTTATCCTATTGCTGTCTATTTGCGTAAACTAGTTTATTGTGTAAAATATCCGTTCTTTCTAAAATTTGATGGAATTAAATGACTAATCAGTTGCAGCATGTAATGCACTGCGTTAAGACATAACAAGACCCGCTAAACGTCGGCAGATGACTGAAAACTTACTCGATGTGAGCCAGTGTCTGACACTTACTTACTCTAATCTACATGCAGTGCACCTACACGTTCGTGACTACAAAGGCGCGCGATCACGACGGCCTGATGATAACGTCTCTGTCTTCGTCTAACATTTTGGATGATGTTAGCCTACTGTTTGCAGTAATATTCTGATTACTGCCGGTTGAGAGACAGGCGAACAGTGAGAAAGAAAGACGATGAATACTGAGCTTGTGACGGCGGATGGAATACTACGACTGCAAGTCAATTAGTTGGTTAATTGTGTCGCCGCAGCGCGGCATGGGGAGCGTCCAATACGTCGGTGAGACTTGGGCCAGGAACTGGGAGCTACGCGAAGGAAGCGGCTGGTCGCATCTTAGCGATGAAAGCGGGCGCCCGCGGCACACCAGCCACGACCAGTGGCACTGGCGGTGCCAGTCTTTTCTACCAGCCCGTCGGCAGAAAATCTACGAGTATAAGGCAGGATTAGTGCCGTAGTATCGACGTTGAGTTACGGATTCAATGCTAATTTGTGTACTTTATACACTTATTATTTTCATCATCGTCGTCATCGGAATGCGTAGTCGGCGGTGGACCGTTGCGCTCTCCACATACCTTCACGATCATCAGCTGCTGTCCAGGTTTTCCTGAGCGGTTAGGTGTGTGACTTGGAGAACATCGTGCAGCCAAAACCACAAAAAACAACAAAAAAACTGATATTGTAGGAGACAGGGCACTGGTGGGACACTCCTGGCACCGCCAGTGGCTAGCACGACCTTTCCGACGCAGCAGCGATGACGTCGTCGCCACGGATCAATAGCTGAGTGCAGCGGCAGCGACTGGCGCCTGGCCAGTAGCGTGCCGTCCGTCCGTCCGTCGACATTATGTTAATAGCAGCAGCTGCGTCAGGGCGTGGACGATGCCTCGTACCAGCAGCTGCACTGTCAGCGCCACGAGCTTTCTTCTCGTCGTCAGCGTCGTCCTGTTCAGCAACAGATGGCGCCAGCACTGCGCCGACCAGCCAGCGACAGATACAGTATCATGCCCGCAGGCCTGCTACACGACAACCAACACGGCCTAGATTTTACTGCTCCGCGCCGCAGAATAAAAACTAGTTTTACGACAACCACGCATCCACAACAGGCTTCCACTCCGACGAAAATGACAGACTGAAATATGCACCGAAAATCCCGAAAGCCCTGCGACGAACAGTGTAGAAGGAAATTACTCGAGTAAGGTTCGACGAACAGTAGGCATCGAAAACTAACGGACAGAGCATAATCTCGGAGTTCTTGATGGCGCTGTGATGGCATTGATTATGCTGATCATTCCCGCGGAGTGGCGTGCGTGCTGAGACGGGTAAGTCGCCGTGCCGCTCGAGGCTTGCGACGTCGCGCGCTGTGCGTCTCTGTCAACAAACCAGCCCAGGCACTGAGAACAGCGCACTGCATGCACGCACGCGCCGGCATCGATTTCTCGGCCTTTTCGCGCCACGTCGCTTCAGTCGCAGTCTAAGCAGAATGCAGGCGCAGTCAGGCAGCATCATATTTTGCCGTAGAGCTCCCACATCTGACCCCTTCCATCCAACTCTGCTCGCTCGACGTCGCTGCTGACAAGCAGGCATCGGGCGGCGCTGCATGGCATGGCGTAGTCTTCACGCACGATAAAGCGACGACGAACGTAAACAGTCTCAGATAGTAGGGCGCTGTCAATCACCACATTACTCGCGCGGCGCTATTAATACCAACACCACATTGACGTTGATGCGCCTCGTTAGCGTCTTCCACAGTAATACCAAACACTTCACAGAGGCTTGCTGATTCTGACGGCGGCAGATATCCACGCCTCCAGATCGCGATGCGAGCAGCGCTCTACCCGTTCTATACTCATTTTACCGATGATGGCCACGCACTTTGTTGTTGTTGTTAATAGGCCCAGATAATCAAAATGCGAAAAAAAACAACAGTCCTACGAATAACAAACATCCTTGTCAAGAGAAGCAAAATGCGGAAATAGAAAAGCAGTCGTAGCCCGCAGGTATCTCCGCCAAGGCAAAGCTATTCGCCAGGTGGCGTCACCATCCTCGCTTTGCCAGCGGTTTTCTTATGCCCCCTTTAACGCAATGGTAACGAAAATTTCAAAGTGATCCAGAATCCAGGATTCCAGGCAGATCACGTCCAAAATTGAATCACTGGTAGCTTTTGCCATGCCCGACATACCCTCAAAATTTCAGAAAGATCCGTCCATAACTTTTCGAGTTATCTTGCTTACACACAGACAGAGAAACAGACAAACAAAGTCCGACAAAAACATTAACCTCCTTGGCGGAGGTAACAAACGAGTCCAAATACTAACGATTTTCCCCTGCAGAAAAGGCTCATTTTCTGCGTAAAAAAGTTTAAAGCCTAATACAAAACTGCAAAGATTAAATGTTGACTTTTACGGATAGCCCACACGCACACGCATTTCTGTCATTTCGACAGCCGATAACCAACATTGCAAGCAAAACGTCGCGAAACAAGAAAGCAAAGAATTGAGCTGGTGATATATACGTAAATACGTCATTAGCTGTCTGCGAGGACATAAAAAACAGCAAAGTCGTCGATTAAGGAAAAGGTAGGAGGGACAAAAAGTCGCAATTTTCCTAGGCTACAACTGCAAATTTCCGACAGATAAGATGGTGGAAAACAGGCCCGTCGAGAGGGGGGTAAGGAGTAAATTACCCCAGGCCCCGCGACGTTTGGGCACTTTGGGGGGCCTATCGCCGTCGCTCTATAAAGTACACCAGAATGCGCAATTAAAAAATTCAAAATTTTCTCCCCAAAGAGGCCCGCAAAAATGTTTCCCCGGGCCCCACTGTGGCTCTCGACGAGAGTGATAGGAAATGGATCTTCGAAAGTTTAATTTTGCCCCAAAATTCACTCAAAATTGGTGATTTTCAGCGCCAAATTCTGCATCCTTGGAAGAAAATTCTCTGCCAGGTCCAAATTTTGCAACAGGGTAGGACCCCTGCTACGATGCCAGATAAGAAAGAACGTAGTGAACGGTGACACGTACACTCCCGCTAAAATTCAGCAATTAACTAATCTCCGAGTGACGGCTGTGGAAACAACGCATAAGCCCAAACTCACCGATCAGTGCGACCAAGACCGCAGCTGACGCTAAAGGGACGACGAAATTCATTGTCCGAGCGACGAGATTGTTCGCCGAGATGCGATAGTCCGTCACGGATAATGTTCACAGTAGGCCTAGCCTATAGTCTGCGATATCGCATAGCCGTCAGCGACTCAAGACGGTGTCACACATCGTGCAAGGGTTCGTTTGATCCACGCAGATGATTCGCTCCTGCGTGTGTTGTCAGCGGCCTGCGACCGTCCACTCCAGTCAGTACTCGCGGATCATTCCGCAGCGCTGTGTATCGGTCCGCCGCCGCTTCAGCGACAAGCAGCTTCATGCGCGCAACAAAATAATTCCAAGCATCGTCCTACAGTAGTACACTTTTTCAATGTAGCATTACATACACTGATACACCACGTAACCTGAGCAAAGCTCACATAACGCGCGATAGCGTCAGTGTTACCACCTGAAGAATTAGTGTACGACGTGTAATAAAATAATCCGTTTGAAAAAGGCATATAATTGTGACGCCCCATTAGGGGAGGAGGACTTCTTAATCTAGAAGATCCAAAGTCAGACGGTTAAGATAGACGTTTTATGCTGCAAATTTCAGGTGCAGGTTCTCGTGGTGTAACTCCAGTAATTTCGGCGCAGTCTACTGTTGAAATATGCGTCGTAGTCTGAAATCGCGAAGAATCACTAAAAGTTCAAAACCCGCTTTCTGGATTTCAAGGTCGTTCAAGATAATCTATATAGGCCTAGACCTAGATGTGTACCCCCGGAAAGCTCGTCTGTAGTGCAGCAGCAAGCCTGTGTCTATCTGCGATCGTTTTTACGCTAAATTGGTGACAGTAGCAGAAATAGCGCATTTTGAAGGGTTAGCCTAAACAAGTTTGAGGCCCCCGTACGGCTCGAGGACTCCTTAAACCTATGGGATGGAAACTTAAACTTCTAAATTCTACGTTTAATGCTGAAAATTTCATTTGCAGGTTGCATGTCTACGTCTATCTCCAGCCGCTAGGCGGAACTCACTCTTGAAATGTGCGCCGCGCAGCCTAAAATCGCAAAAAATCACCAAAATGCTCTGGGGGGGGGTTCAAGGTTGTTTAAAGTTGTTGATTTCGATGTTAATCGAAAGTGCGTATTCGACTTCATATCAGTGACTAATACAGCAAGTACCCTTGGCCCTATCTCGCACCATTTCTGAGATACGGCGACTTACTGGCTCAAAATCGCAGATTTTTCGTACCCCCTCTCATTTAGCGCCCTCGATTACGGTGAACCCTTTTGAATTTCTGGAAAATCCTTACGGAACCTATAACTAGAGTCTTTGTGGCAGCCGAAAGTGAAGATTTTCGTGATCCTAGCTTGCGCACCGTTCTGATAAATCGCAAAGTGTGACAAACACACAAACGGACGCCTCGACGACAGCAGCTAAAACGCACGAAGCGCGTAAATAGTACAAGAAAGAATATGGGCCTAATGATGAACAACGTGTGATAAAATAGGCCCGTACGTAGACCTAGATAGGCCTACTTTTTCATTTGACACGTCGTACGTCGTAGTTGCTATTTTTTACGCGCGAAAGCAGAATGCTTCGCGCGTCTTTGCCATCGTCTGGGCGTCTGTCTGTCCGTCCGTCCGTCTGTCTGTCTGTCCGTCCGTCACACTCGTGATCTGTATCAAAACGGTGCAAGCTAGGATCACAAAATCTTCACTGTGGGCTGCCCCAAGGTCTCTAGTTT
>Ga0209367_1004141_pt1 | contig 19951 bp, 11 predicted proteins | sample WorMetLIZISLAND2_FD_187412 | JGI IMG/M metagenome (GOLD analysis project Ga0209367, IMG submission 187412) | Marine gutless worms symbiont microbial communities from Max Planck institute for Marine Microbiology, Germany - Olavius geniculatus... ...
AATAAATCTGAATTCAAATTATAACAATCATTAATAATTTTAAATGTTTCTATTAAATCACTCCTATACCTTCTTTTTTCTAATGTCATTAAATTTAATTTTTAATACGTTTTTCGTAATGTAAATTTCTTACATCGTCAATCAATTTAGTTGCTCGGCGTTGAACACCCTCGACTAACTCAATATCCTTCTGATAATGCGGGCTCCATATTGGAACCGTACAATACTCTAAATGCGGTCTTACAAGACTTTTATACAAAGGCACAATAGTTTCTTTAGACCTATCGGTAAAATTTTTTTTATTACCCCAAGCATCCTATTAGCTTTTTTAACTACCTGACTACACTGCTTATCCCACTTCAAATCTTTACTCACAATTACTCTCAAATCCTTTTCTTCATCTACTATTTCCAATTTATTGCCACTCTACTGTAATAAACGCGATAATTACAAATTATGACAAATAGATTTATTTTGTTATAAAACGGAATAAAATGTTTTATTTTTAAAACCAACATTTTTGCTATTTTTAAATTACTTTAAAAAGCGTATATATTATTACTTATTTATTGTCTAAATTTTAGTTTCTACTATGAGATCGTTTTATTCCTCGGTTAAATTATCGTTTTTTTCCGGTTCGTTTTGTGGGTGGGAATATGGAAGAAATGCAAATTTCTCAGTTTTTTGCCGGTTTTGTAACTCGTCCTGAACTCGAAACCAAGGCGTTACATTTTCGCATTATTCGTTTTATGTTTGAAGCCGGTACATAGCTGATTTTGGATAGTTTAAACGTTATTCTATTTTCAGTTCAGCGAACTGATAGAAGCAACGCAAAATTTGCTACTTTTAGTTCGCGGAAAACGGATAACGCCCGATGACACCGGGCCGGTGACATCCGAATTCATTGAAGCCACCAGAATTACTAGTGGCCATGTATCGCTTACTATTTTAATAACTAAGGTTATCTGTGTGTTTCCGGTTGCAGTTCCCGTTTCAAACAATTTTAAAATAGATTTATTGTATTACTGGTTACACACACGTCAGACAGTGCATCCTGCTTAGGGATGTTGGTTATATGTGAATATTTGCCAAAACCAGCATGTCACATATTTTTCCGCATATAATGGCATGCGATCTGAACATATCAATTTTTACCGGTCTTTCAGATCGCTGATCTGACAGTTTTGGGCATAATTTGATACTTTCAGATCGGCAATATGAAAGACCGGTAAAAATATTGAGGTAATTGTTTAGAATAGCTACGCCACCTTAAACTGCTGTGTACATATATGATATTGATGTGTATCGGTAGAATGACTTTCGTTATGCATGTTGTTAAGGTGATATCTTGGCAAATACTGTCAGTTACCTTTTGATGACAGATTATAAAATTTAACGTAAGCACACCAGTTTGTTTATTTTTTGGTATTATGCTGGAAGTCCAGTAGACTTTCTTTTAATCCAGTTGCCCCATTGGACAAGTGAACTTTCGGACTAGTGAACTGTCCTTGCAAGAACTGCCATTTTTCAAGCTTATCAGCATTTTCTTGTGTACCAGTAGTGCTTTTTGTGTGACATTGTTAACTGGTAACAATAGCATCATACAATACATGGATGTTTTTGTTAAGGCACAAAACTTTGCATGACGTCTGTACCTTTGGCTACTGCAGCAACTTTATACCATCGATTTTTTCATCATTTCAGCAAAGATGATTTTGATCCATATGTATGTATTACTTTACCATTGTTGCAAGACTGTTATACTGTAGTCTTGATATTAGTGATTCATAAACATTGTGTAATTTAATGTGTACATGTCACATCATTGTCGGTTTTTCTTTACTTGCTTTAAAGTTAAAGCCGGGTCCGGGTATTTTGGTAATTGCAACCAGGTACCCGGTTCCTAAAACGGGTAATCACTAGGGACCAACCAAATTCACGGAGAAAAATCCATGATTTCACGGCAGAATTTTAAAAACGTGTCAAATTTCACAGAAAATTCACGGAAAAAGTTTCGCAACTTCACGGGCCCCACAGACGTTATTTCGAGGTGCTGCGGTATTGCAAACGAAGAAATTTCAGAACAACGAATATTTACTACACTAAGTCAAGATTCAAGACAGTCAATGTCAACTACTTAGTGCTTAAGTGCGACACGTAGCAAACAGCAACATCCGTACAAAAGCTGCTGATAACACTCTGGAATTGTCATAAATTAAACTAAAAGCGCTAAAATTCACGAAAAATCACGGATTTCACGGAAATCGGCGTTTTTCACGGAAGAAGGCCAATTTCACGGAAAATGTCATGGCCAAGAAATCGTGAATTAAGTTGGTCCCTAGTAATCACTACTTGATATTGGCTTTTATGCTTGTAACATCATGTGCTGAGGAATACTGTAATTGCTGTTGCAAGATACAATACATTGTATGTCGTTTATCGTACTGTATTGTGTAGAAGTATCACTTGAATATATGAATAAGTAAATAAATTTCGAGAAGTATAGTTTCAAGTATGAAATCACGTTTGTAAAAGATATATATATATACATGTAATTATTTGGTCATTTCTGTGTGCAGATGATTGCAGTTACATCACTGTACTTAGCAGGCAAAGTTGAAGAAGAGCATATACGACTTACAGATGCTATAAATGTTACATACAGGTTGTCCACAGGATATTTCTGTATCTTCTGTAGATAGTAAATAAATATGGTGTGTGTTGTGTAGTATTAAAAGGAGTTAGTGAAATTGGGCCTTGGCAAAACATGAACGTTTTTTATGCGCAACAGCAGCTACTGCTAGCGAGTCTTAGCCATCGCAATTCTGTCTGTCTGTCTGTCCGTCCGTCTGTCTATCCATCACATGGGTGGTCAACAACGGTGCAAGCTAGGATCACCAAATCTCATTTCTCAAGACTCTCATTTCAGGAACCATTAAGCTTTCCCATAAATTTGAAGGGGGTCACCCCAAACGAGGGCGCTAAATGAGAGGGGGTGGGAAAAATTTGTGATTTTTAGCCAATAAGTCGCTGTATCTCAATAACGGTGCGAGATAGAGCCTAGGTTACTATTAACAGCTAATAGGAAGTCCTACACTGGCTTTCAATTGCCACGGAATTCAATGACCTTGGATGACCCTGAACGACAAAATAAAGGATTTTTTTATTTTTTGGCGATACGACGGCAGAGGTAGATGGCGCCCTCTGGAGGCTCTGGTGAGTACAAGTAGAACACTATACATATTTTGCCGCAGGTCATCTGGTGCCCTCTGGTGACTAATTTAGTGTTACTGGGCTTTCTTTAAAACTGTAGCCAAAAGCCATACAGATGAGATCTACGTATAAAGTCTATGGATCACTGGCGTATGACAGTGCATCGCTGTTGCATGTTCCCCTTTGTATTAGCAGGGCTTTTCTTGTTATTATTGCTATGTGTCACTTTACTTTAGTTCAAAATTTTGGTTTAAAATCGAAGAAGTGATACTAAACCTCAACTGTAATGGGTGTAACAGTAAAGCTCTGGCTACAGTACTATAAGAGTGGCAAGAGTGCTGCACACTGTAATATTATGAAAATAGCCACTGATGTATAATAAGTAACAGATGTTGGGAGTAAATCTGCTTTTTCTATAGGATTCTGCACTCTGATAAACCACCACTGGATATTGGCTCAACATATTGGAGTCTGCGTGACAGCATAATCCAATGTGAACTGTTTCTTGCACGTGCTCTGCAATTCCAGTTTGCAGTTGATCACCCGCACAAGGTTATTTACTGAATTACTAATTACCAATTGAATTACTAATGAACAAACCTAACATATGATATAGTTTTATGCTTACATAATTCACCCTATTTAGTCCACCCGGAAGCAATAGCTTTAGGAGCGTACTTATGTTTTAGCGCAGATGTTTTTTTTTATTCCAATCGCGAAATCTCCGAGACGCACTGGCCAGTCAGTGCAAAATTTTGCACAGTTATCAGACCTAGGCTAGATTTTGTAATGCCGGTCCAAAATGTTGGGGGCTGTGCCCCCAAAAAAATTTAGGGGCCAAAAACATGCAAAATTTGGCCCAATTTTGGGTGACATCCAACTTTGGTGGCAAATGTCTCCGGAATGGATGAAGATATTCAAAATCGGACAAGTACATTTTTTACTGCAATTCCGCCCACGTTGGGTGAAAGAAGTTTGGTGAACTTGGTCGACTAATCATGGAGATAAAATGGTGAAATCATACCCACCCAAATCGACTTTTTCGGAAGACCATATTTTGGCCCGTAAAGGGTGCTGCACCCCCAAATTTTTACACGCACTAGAGAATGACCAGTCTTACTAGCGCACCCCCACTCGGGACGTGGGTCCCCCTTACAATTTTTTTTCAAAGGGTGTGTCAAAAATTGGCTTAAAATTTAGTTGCACAGATTTTTGAACGTTTTTTGCCTTCCCAGATTTTAAGGGGGCCCAAAAGTTGTACTTGCATTAACACCTCAACCTAGAGGCACGTTAAGTGCCAAAGTTTGTTTGGGCTACACTTCCTAACTCCAAAGTTATAAGCGCTCCTTTACTACATTTTAAGCCAATTTTGAAAAAAAATTGTAAGGGAGACCCACGTTCCTGGTGGGTGGTGCGCTAGCAAGACTTGGTCATTCTTGGGCACATGTAAAAATTTGGGGGTGCACACCCCTAGGGGCCAAAAAATGGTTTTCCGAAAATGGTGCTTCAAGTGGGTACGATTTCACAGATCTCCAAGGTTACTGGACCAAAGTTCACCGACTTGTTTCGCCTAACACAGGAGGAATCGCGGGAGATGAAATATTTATCCGATTTTGAATATCTTCATCCGTTCCAGAGATATTCGCCACCGAACTTAGAAGTTGTACAAAATCGGGCCAAATTTTGCATGTTTTTGGCCCCTAAAATTTCTGGGGGGTGGGCCCCCAAAATTTTGGACCGGCATTATAAAATTTGGCCTAATACTGACCACCATGCAAAATTTCGCGCCGATTGGCCGACGTATCTTGGAGATTTTACATTGAAATAAAAATTTTAAAAAAACATCTGCAGTAAAACTTAAGTTCGCTCCACAAGCTATCGCTTCCGAGCGGACTAAAAAGTAAATCAATATGTCTGCTGAAGATGCGTGGTATTCCTACTTCTTAACTGAAACTTAGTTGTGTTTTCTTGTAGTACCTGGTTCATTTTTTGAAGTCTCTATATGAATGGCTCGATCGTCGCTGCACCAGGCGGTTTCCGATAGCACCGACAGCGTGGGCACTGCTGTGTGACAGTTACCATGGCAATGTGTGTCTCAGTCATCGGCCAGACGTCATTGCTGTTGCTGTACTGCATATGTCATTGCAGTGCTATGGAATTTCGGTGCCACCGCAAAACCGCGAGGACACACGACTGCAGTGGTGGCAGGTAACTAAACTCCACCTACTGTGACACGTACGTCTATCAAAGGATCATTGGTTTATTGCAATATAACACATATGCATATTACACTTTTTTGTGTTTCATAGCAAATACCTTATTTCTCTATTCTTTGTTATGGTTATCTAATTATTAAAAATCTGTGATTGTTTGTTATTGTGTGTATTTTGCCAATCTCTTATTTTTCTTTGTATGCCCAGTGTAGTGAGTGGCTTTCAGGTTTAGAAAGGTAATAAGAGTTAGCAGTTTTTTTTATGAAACAAGTTACTGGTAAGAAACTTTTGAAATCCTCTGTTACCGACTTTCAGGAAGTAATCAAGGAATGAATTTGAGAAATTCTTAGGAAAGTTTGCAAGAATCTTTATAAACTGAGCTCATATTCCTTAACGTGTTCTGTATACTAAACTGACAAGTGGCAATGACTGTAATGTGTAACTGGTAATGTAAAATGTGTGCATTTGCAGGTATTTGTTGATGGTGTACAGTGGAGAGATATCAGAACTGTCATCAATGAACTGTTGGACTTGTATGCACTTGAAACAGCAACAAACACAGCTTCCCTGTCAAGCTGATGACTGCTGCCCACAACTAAATGTACATTTTCACATCTAAATATGTTTGGCATGGTACTTGTGGATACCTAGAAGGGGGCATTATAGGGCACATGCTCTAGATGGACAAATTTTCATACACACAACTGTATGTAGTACTAAATGGCTTGCATATGACTATGGCTATTGAAATTAATGACTATGTATTGATTAATCACTCAGAAATTGTTGGATTGACTAAATTTAAATAAATTTTTGGAGTTCTTAACATCACCAATCCGTGCATTAGCATTTACAGTTTCACACAGGACATGCCATTAATATTTATACTGCTTGTATAATTAATTTTTATTACAGCTGTCAAATTAATGCATTCATTAATGCATTAATGCGCGTTAAAAAAACTAATGCGCATTAAAATAATTAACGCACATACGTAAATTGATGTTAATTTACTAAATTCCGTGAAGCAAAAGTTCCAATATTCCGTTAAACTACAGTTATTTGACAATTGAATGAATTCAAGTAACTAAACTGTAGTTGCCGTTTTATCACTACTGTAAATAAATAATTATTTTGACGACAGGCTAATAGATTTCTATGCTAGCTATGATGCCAGTTACTGTTGATTTTACGTTTAAAATGTGTTTTTAACTTTCTATATTGTACAGGCGAGGCCCCCCCAAATGTCACGGTACCAGGAGTAACTTACCCCCCTACTCTCCCTCTTGACGGGCCTGGGTGCGTTAATAATGCGTTAACTAATGCGTTAAAAAATTAACGCAGTGGGTTAATGCATTAAAAAAATTAATGCTTCGACAGACAGCTGATGTTTTTTTATTTATTCATTTTGCCACAGTATCTCCAAGGTCCATCAGTACAAATTCCATCCAGCAGCATAACTATGTTTAAAACATGTTCCTGTCTAAAGAATAACCATTTTAACCAAAGTCATACATTGTAAGAATATCGTATCAACTCCAAGAAAACAAATCCCTACAACACATAGAAAAATGCAATACACTGCTCTAGTTCCATGCAACATAATAACAAGTTGTCACTAGTCATGAAACATCTTTCTGTGAATCTTGTTGCATTTCTGCAATAGCACGCCTTTCTGCCTGTCGATGTTTAAAAATGTCATCTACAAAACAACATCAATGCAAGAACAAAACTGCATTGTATTCTGCTATAAACATGTACATGCACATATTGAATGAAATGTTAATACTAATGCAACCTAATTCTTCTTCATGAGCACCAAAAATTGTATGCAGCCAAGTTAACTGCTGTATTGTATAATAAAGCACATACAGGATGCTGGATATATTTTATTTTGTTGCTAGTACAACTTTATAATTAACCAGACTGTAACAAAGGTAGAAGCAGTTTAACAGCCAGAATGTAACTGTTTCACAACATCCCATGTCTCATCATTTTTAGACAATAGAAGGTGCTTTACAAATGGAAAATCTTTACCTTTCAATATTAAGCTAGTACTCAGTACTTTTACAACTCAAGGAATATCGTACAGCATGAGACTTAGTATCATCGTTTATTGCCTTTGTTACCCTGAATTCTTTCATGCAACTTCAATCTCATATCTACCAAGACACAACATTATCTCATTAGTTCCTGAACAAACTAGAAATCCAAGTACACTGGTGAACTTACAGAAATTAATGCTGCCAACATGCCAGTTGATCATAGTAAATTCCAGCAATGCTCCACACACAAAGAACACTGGCAAATATCGATAGAGGCCAAACTTCCTTTTCCCAGGAATTGCATTAAGAAATCTTGCTAGCCGCCGACTATAGAACATAGTTCATCCTGTATCTGCAGTGCAACCACATTAAAACAAACTTACAGCAACTGTATTATATTATTTGTGATAATTAGGGAAGCCATCCCCAGGGCTCTGAGGCCCCGGGAATCCAGACAGCCAGTCCCTGAATTTCTACCCAGGGGGTGGAGGAGGGATCCCCAGCCCTCATTTGTACATGGCTGCAGGCGGCTCAGCATGCATGTAGCATCTATCACAGCCACTCATCATTCTGTTAACTGTGAGCTGCTGCAGCTGACAGTCTGGACACACGCTCACGTCCATGCCATGCACATGATGCTTGCTGCGTCAGCAGCATGTCAATGACATGACACTGCAAACGCTCGTCACCAACAGACGTCCCACTCCTACACTGCCTTAAACTGACTGACATAATTCCTATTTTTGTCCTTCGTTCATGACTCTGCATTGAGCTGAAGAGTCGCACACTTTTTGACTTACTTATTCCAGACACTAGTTTTAACCTGCTAATGACATCATTCGACAGGCGGTAACTGGAACTTTCGTTCCCGAGAACTTTTGTTCCCGGGATTTCATTCCTTGGAACTTTTGTTCCCTGGAACATTCGTCCCCTGGAACTTTCAATCTCAGCATTAAAAATAGTATGGAACTTTGGCCTATACTATACACAGTTTTTGATGTGCTTTTTGAATTACAGCTATGCTGTAGGCATCCATGGTACCATCATCGTTTGTCTCTTGACCGCCCATCCATCCATCTGTCTGTCCATAACAGATAACAGATGTATTGTGGAGAAGCGTTGGGTCAACAAAGAAAACTTTTTTTCTCAGATAATTAGTTCTGTGTCAATGCTCTCTGCGTACAAAATTTCGGAGATGCAGTGCAAGGGAAACATTTTCAAACTTGGGGTTGAATAGATGGGTCAGAAAATATGCATTTTTCAACAGAAAACTAGACCTTTCAGATGAGATAACTTGGATGACCTTGAAGGTCAGTACTGCAACAGGAACTGTATAAGCTGTAGTGCGTCTTCTTTAGCAACAGCTATGCTTCCTTGTTATTATTATATCCTGTTGAAACTTCAGCCATATACATCTAGCAATTGACACAAAACTGGAGCTTTCTTTGCTGAACTATAAGCACTACGTAAGGATAAGGGGTTCGGTAATTTTCCATGTCGGGGAACGAAAGTTCCAGGGGACGAAAGTTCCTGGTAACGAAGGTTCCAGGGAACAAAAGTTCCCACGAAAGTTCTTGGGAACGAAAGTTCCAACCATGAAAAGTTGCATGAATCCGATAGGCATACTTAACTGTTTATTACAAACTCTGTCAGTTATAAAAACTTTCTGCATATGAGCCTTCTTCATAGTCACTGAATGTCTGGTGTTGTTCTGCCCCCAGGAAAGCCCCAAGTTAGATTTTCTACCCCCAAATCGCCGAGGGTGAAAGTTTGTGAAGGGGTTGGCTTCCCTAGTGATAATCATGTCACTTGTGAAACTAGTAAATTATAAACATGTTTATATACAGGTTTATATAGGCGGTAAGTTGACTTTGAATTTCGTTTAGGCCGCTAAACTGCATGTTTACCTACATGGACATTGTCTAGCACCAATCAAGGTTAGAGTGAAAACAACCTATGGACGGGAAGTTCTCCCGTACGTCATAAACTCGTGTGGTACACTACAAAATAAGGATCACGACTATACTCACGTAGACAAGCACTATGCGCAGAATTTCTAAGACAAACAAAGAAATAATTTGCCTGCGAACGCAGGCTCGCCTCCGATGACTTTGTTTATGTTTATTGTTTACAAATGACTGAGCTTCCGGTGACGTCACACATACACTGTTGAAAATAAGCAACTGAATCACCCTACGGCCTTCGAGGAGTATCGTCCGTGGACCGTTGCAGTGCCACTGCCATCCATTCATTCCGTTGAAGTTGAATAGTATCAAGGAGGAGGTTAGACTGTCACTTGCAAGGTAATCATATTTGTTGCTATAGTGCCTACGGTAACCTAAATGACTTGGGTAATCTTGGAGTCGGAGCAAAATGCCGCTAGTCGCATGGCAGAATGAAATCCGTGTTCATTTGCAATTACGGGTCTGTGGCGACGTCACTCTCCAGTGACCAGCGAATGGAGGCCGACGAGTGAGTGAAGACTGAAGAGACCTACTAGGCTACTACGCCACTGATTACTATTTTTAGAGAAAATAAAACGCCAGTGCTGCACGGCAGTGCAGATGAAGCATGGGGTGGCGCGCCTGTCTGGCCGAATCGTACGACCGTGTCAGGTACAAGCGTACCACTAGCCAGACCCCACCTACAAGCTGACCAATCACGAGCCACGGCTGTCATGACGTCATCGGCGTTGGCTGGGAGCCCTATCGCGCCGTTGACAACTTGACCGACGTGTGTACAAAGTGACGTAAACGTGCAAACGTGGTCTGTCTGACTACCGGATTCGTTCCAGAAATTGAATATCGTTGTGAAATTAACTTATCGGCTTATCTGGCAAACGCGGTAAGCGTAGTGTACTTATGCGAGGACGTTCTGTTTCAAACATCATAAGCCGTCTCGATGATAACATTCGCATAATAATGTTGTTGACTGGTGTAATGAACTAAGCCTAATTATTCATACTATACTGACCAAGCCTTATAATAATCGTCATCTTTTCGGAGCATTTCAGTTTCACACGTTAGAAAGATTGATACAGCGCTTCGTATTTGATTGGGGCCTATAGTAACTAACTGGAAAACGCATTCACATGTTTCATGCTCATAATTGACATTTCAGCATTGATAGTTCAGTGACAGCAGAGCAGATAAATGTTTGTTTGTTATCCGTTGTAGGCCACTACAAATTTGTTTTCAGTGTTGGTACAGTGCTTATATGTACAGGATTAACAAGTCAGGCTTAATAGACCTTACATGCTTATGTCACAGTCTTTATCAGCAACCGACATCTTTATCAGCTATTCATCTCGTGTCAGTTGTTGAAGTCAGATATGTCGGAACACATCAGTACAAACTTTGTTTGAATCTGCAGCTGTTTTGGGTGGTATTTGTTGGTGTCGTTGCAGCTGAAGAGTGGAAGACATGGCAGACGTATGTGTGCAATGTGCGGTGGGATTGTTGTCGGATGGTGACAAGCTCACATTGAGTGAGAATCGCAGCACATCAACCGACAGCGGGTTTGTGTTCAGTGCACATGGTGTATGGCATGCTATATGTATTGTATCAGCATCTGTTTGTTCAATTCAGTTTGTCTCATCAGTGCAGAGTGCTGTATACACAAGAGAACGAGCTGTCACTACTGGCTTGTCATATGTAAGGAAGATATTTTCTCAAAAATAAACATGACTATTTAGTGGATGAAGTTCAGTGAACAAAATCTTTTTCATAATTGCATTTTAAGCTTGTTTGTTTGCAGTGGGAAGTTAAAATAATCATTGTCTCAATACTGTCAGCAGTATGTCTTGTCTGTGTATAGGGAAATTTTGGAATGTGTTTGTCCATTAGATCATTTAGCAGACATAGGCAGATTACTGAGTTAGTCAGACTACGCAATTTCATAAGTGGCAAAATTTAGGGGTCATCGTATTCTGGAATGTATCTTTATAGTTCATTTGTTCTCAATTCAGTTGGAGCAGAATTTTAGCGAGAGGGGAATAGCAAAACATATTTTGATTTGCTCTCAGCTCTTTGATTTAGTGCTGTTTGTTGTATCTGAAGTTATGTCACCATATTGTTTTACAGTTTACACCATACTAATTGTTTTTTTATGCGTGAAAGCAGCTACTGCTTTCAGCACGTCTTAGCCATCGCAATTCTGTTCATCTGTCTGTCCGTCACATGGGTGGATCAGTCAAAAACGGTGCAAGCTAGGGTCACCAAATTTCCACCATCGGCTACCAGGAAGACTTTGTTTCAGGAACCATAAAACTTTTCCATAAATTCAAAGGGGATCACCCCGAACGAGGGTGCTAAATGAGAAGGGGGTGGGAGAAATTTGTGAATTTTGGCCAATAAGTTGCTGTTTCTCAGTAACGGTGCGAGATAGGGCCTCGGTTACTATTAATCACTAATAGGAAGTCATACACTGGCTCTCGATTGCCACCGAATTCAATGCCACTGAAGTCTTTCTTTTAGCACATACTGGTGCTTTACAAGTCAGATTATTATAATATTATTATTATTTTGGATGACCTTGAATGCTAAAATAGGGGTTTTTATGGATTTTTTGGCAATTTTGGGCTGCGAGACACATTTCAAGAGCGAATTGCGTCGAAACCAATTGATATAGACAAGCTGTGTGTGAAATTTTCAGCATTAAACATAGATTTCGACGGTCCAAGTCTCGATTTTCTAGGTTCAAGGAAAACTGCGCACGAGGGCATCAAAGAGCGGTACCCCCGTAAAAGTTGTATTTCACTGTTGTTGTCCAGTCTTTCATGAAAACGTTTGCAGATAAGCATGGGCATGCTGCCTGTCGCAACAAGCACTAGTGCCATGCTTTTCAGTCGTATCAACATCGATGATTTTGAAATATCCTGAACTTCTAAAATAAGAGGTTTTGTTGATTTTTGCGATCTTCGGCTGCAGCACACACTCTAACAATGAACTGCCATGAAATGGCTAGAGATAGATTGAGAGTTTGTGAACAGGAACTGCTATAGACTTTCGCGTGTCTCGTGAGCATTAGCTCAAATTTCTTGTTTGTATATACATTCACATATTTCATCTCAGTACATCTGCTCACGACTGAAATTCAGCTTTTGAGTATGATAGTGATGATACAAAACTATCAGGAATGTGTGATAATATGTTTAAGGTGATGTTATATTTGGGATGTAGGGTTAGGGTTAAGGTTAGTTTGGCGTTTGCTATCTAGGTATCCACAAATTATCAGTTTATGTGCACTCTCTGTTGGTGCCTGAATGAAAAAGAAGTCGGCCCTGGATTTGCACAGTAGTGATGCAGTACGATATTGTTTGCATGTGATGGCCACAGGTTGTCTGTTTATTGTTAGCCTAAGAACTTTGTCAAGTTTGTTATCTGTTGTGCTCTCAGTTTGTGCTTTGCAGTGTGTTTTTTTTCATGGCGTGAGTGGTTTAATCTTTGTCTTACACGCTGTAAAAGCCTGAGCGGTTTTATTGCAAGTGCAGCAACAGTGCAACACTGTAGCTGTACTGCTGTGGGCTTATTTTTATTACCGGTATTGTCATTTTTATTGCTATATTTAGATAGCAACGGTGCCTTAAGTCTTATTTAGCTGTGGTTTACACTTCTGTCATTACTTTTTTGAGGCTGCATTATCATTGTTTTTGTACTCAAACATGACCATGTTGTGTTGTGATACGGTCGGAGTATTATCACAGTGGAATTTACCCTTCTGTTTTCTTGAGAGTTCTTACCCTCACCATATGGAGTGTATGAAATTCCAAATTTGGTGAAATTTATTGCAAATAAATTCTTGCCATTGATGTGTTCGGAGTGTTATTTTTTAATTTATTCATTTTTTGGTATGATATGATTGATATCACAGGCAAATGGTGCAATATATCATCATGTGAACATCTTGTGATGATGTGTGCACAGAGTTGCATTTGAACTGGAGAAGAATGGAAAACAAAGCTGTGAAAGGAATGGCTTTGTGAAGGTGGTCGATGCTTCTGATGTCAGTTTGCATTCGTCATTGAGCAAAATTTCTGATGACACAGTCACATCAAGAAAAGGTTTGCTGTATCTGCTTGTAAAATAATTTTAGCATGTTTTTGTAGGACTACCTGTAGATTAATTTTTTTAGTTGATTTTCGACAGAAGCATAAAAATATTTCATGTAAAATTACACAACAGCCTAAGGAATGACAGTGCATTTTTGAAACAGCTATATTGCTTAAATGAAGCAAATGTTGCAGTCACTATAAGCCAGTAATGTAGCGGTCAGCACAGAAATGCTTTCTGAAAGTCTTAGTGAAATAAATGCATTAGAAAAATTGATTGATGTAGCAGTCAGTTCACATTTTATGATGTTTTATGGTAATTGATTGGGAAAAGTTCACATTGTATTTTTTTCAATGTCTCTGGGATAAAAGGTTTTTAAAAGCGTTGGAGAATTTAATCGATAAGTATTATAGGTTTTATAATAGCTTATAGTGTTATTATGCCAGCATAACGAGGCATAATACACAGTTAGACTGTATTGAAACACTTATTTCATGACAGTGATCGGCAGCATGTTCTGCCTGGACGCATGTGTACCGGTGATATGTGTACTGCAGTGATAGATAGGCAGAAAAGTAGCTCGTGAAATAGAATGTTTTTAATAACTTGGGACATTTTTGTATACTTGGTAATTAGTCGCTAAAACTTTGGTTATTGTGTTATTATGCTTGTCATGCAGATTGTGATGAGTTGGTGGAAGCCGAGAGCCTGATGAGCTGGGACAGAGAGTTGCCGGTCAAACTGCGCATGGCCGAGACCGGTCCGTTGGCCGAGAAACCAATCTGTGTCATGACTGCTCTGAGGAAGACTGCTGAGAACTATCCTTATCACCCCGCACTGGGTCTGTACTCCTTGCTTCCTGTCATTAACCTCCACCATTTCTGGTCTACAGTAATTATGGTCGATGTAGACTAAATGTTATGTCAGCTGGTTTTCATATTGCTCTGCTGTTAAGAATCTGTCTCGCTAGCTTAGCCAGAATTTGTCCCGGTGCTGTTGAAGAAGTCCCAGTGTATTAGTTTGTTTGTGCATAAAAGGTGGAACAAGGAACATAATGTGGTTTACATATAGATAAGTATTTGGACAGTTTTTTAAAATGATTAGTCTAAATCATTTATTGACAGTTGCTATGTTTAACATTGTGTTCAAGTGTCAACATGACTTCACTTCACTTCAGATCGAGGCTAATCATTTCTGAAACAGACAGAGTGGTGCGCCACCTGGTGTACCTAGTAATTTCTGATACCGGTAGTTGATACATTTTGCTGTACTGTACTGTGGCAACAGGACAGTTTAGGCGATGTTATTTGAACCGTGTGTCGTCTGTGTGTTTGTAGGGACAAAGGTGGATGGAAAATGGAAGATGATGAATTACAGCACTTACTACGAGAACGTTCGATCGGCGGCTAAAGGATTCATAAAGGTAACGGTTTGTTTGTGTTACATGTTAGCAACTGAGACTCTTGAGTTTCAGTAATTCATTGGCTTCGTGATGGAATACGGTGTTTATTGGATCATTACTCGGTGATAGCATCGTAGTGTTATCTGAGTGGTGACTGAAGATTGTTGCTTAGCATGCTATAAGTTCAGTTTAGATGGGGTTGGGGTGTAATTGGTGCAGTCATTGGCATGAATAATTCTCAGCAACCCTATGTAGAGCTGCAGTGCTGCCTGATTCGGTCTAGGTAAAAACTGAATATGCATTGCAGCTAAAATGAAAAAGTAGGCTGTTTACAGTTTTTGATGACAAATGCTATTAAATTGATTTCCGGCTGCACAGAACGTGACATTTTTATCTCGGTGAAAATGAGAATGTTGTAAGCAGGGTTCTTACTGTAGGGGACATGTTTTTAAGTATTGTATCTTGTCTATGGTGTATTGATGAGATAATGTCGTGTATCCGTTGACATTATGCTTGTGTGTGTGTAGCTTGGATTGGAGATGTATCATGGAGTGGGCATACTGGGCTTCAACTCAGCCGAGTGGTTCATTTCTGACCTGGCTGCCATCTTTGCCGGGTTTGTACTGCCATGTTTTCTCACATACCAGTATATATTAGGGCTGGTACTGATTAAAATTTTTTTTAATTGATTAATCACCAAAAATTAATCGCGATTAATCGATTAATTTCGAACTATTTTTCAATTTTGTAGTTAATGCAAAAAAACCATAAAAACTGCAAAACGCAAGTGTACTTGTTACCGTTCATAAAAGTTGGAAACGTATAGGCCTACTTGTACACTATGCAATCAGTTAACATGCATTTCAGGCTTTCAGCCAATCACGCAGACAAACAAGTGATGTCACATTTTCGGACAAAAGAGCAGAAATGTGCAAATTAGTGATGTTCACATGTCCAAAATTTAATCGAATTTTAATCGATTAAAAAAAATTAATCGAACAATTTTTTTAACGATTAATCGATTAATTAATCATTAATTTTCACAGCCCTAGTGTATATGGTTCTGCTGGTGGCATGGTTTAATGGTTAACACGTTGTGTCCAGTCAGAGTAGTGGACTTGGATGATTGGCAAATGGCTAAACTATTCGGGTATATGATCAACCAGCTAGGTCGGTTTAGCCTAAAGAGGAGCAAGTAATATAGCAAAAGCCGGCAACGAACAGGCACATCACATGATGCTCCAGCCCTGTATCCATAAACTGGGACTGGTTGAAGTCTAATTAGACACCAGTCAGTACAACTCTGTGGTGTTTATGGCTTGGTAAGGATTTATGTTACTTTTACGCTAGTCTTGTGTAGTTCTATTTTAGAATATTCTTGCTTACATAGTTTTTTGTGTCAGATTTGTACTTGTAGTTTGCTTTTTTTCTGTTACATTTGTGTTGCAGCAGAATGATGGTTTGTGTAGTGGGTTTGCGACGGGAATCTATGCGACAAATTTGCCCGACGCTTGCCAGTACATTGCTGAAAATGCCAAGTGCAACGTCATCGTTGCAGAGAATGACCAACAGCTTCAGAAAATCCTCAAAGTGTGGCACCAGCTGCCTGATCTGAAAGCCGTTATTCAGTACAAAGATGCACCTGTGGCCAGCCCCAATGTTTACTCTGTATGTAACTGTTGACACGCTGGCTACATTGCTGTTTGATTTGTTGTCTAATGTCTATTAATTATTAATTGTCAGTTATGAACTTGAATTTATTTTCAGTGTTTGCATACACTGTGTTAACGTACCTGACCAATTGAAGCTACTGGTACTGTTTTTTGCTAATTTTATCGACCCAGTAGCATATTTGAAACAAGAAACATGTGGAGTATGCTGTTAATAATTTCAGAGTACATATTGGGTTAACGGATACTTTGCACGATACCATACAAATTTGTGACTGTGTTTTGAAAAGATTGCTTTGTTTCCCTTGAAATGGCGAAAATTATTTAGTCAGAACAGTCGTTACTAAATTTGCCATACGTATTAAATTGACCACTGTAAATGTTAACTGGTTTAATTTACCCGATTCATTTGAGCCTATGGAATTGAGACTTAACAGCATATAACATATAATACAGGTGAGAGTTTCATTGTAAATTACTGTTTAACATTGTAATCTGTTTGGTTGTAAATATTGGTAGTGCCGTGTGTGTATTTGACAGTGGGCGCAGCTGCTTGACATTGGCCGAAGAGAGTCCGACTCGGAACTGAATGATCGCATTCATGAGCAGGCGCCTAACAAATGCTGCACACTCATTTATACGGTGTGTTCGTGGCTTTGTTGCTTTGACAGTGTTATCCATATTTTTCTTATGCTTTTGGTTTTTTTTGTGCACTCTTATGAGCTTTTGTTTGTTTTAACTTTTATGTTTTTCATGTATTTACTCTTGTTTGTCGTCAGCATCAGCGTAATATATTGCCTGGATAGCCTTGTTTCCAGATTGATGTGTCACAATGATGTAAAACTCATGAATGTCCCATGGATATACTGCCATTGGTATGCAGTATCAATCAGTCTTAGTCATAGTTGTTTTGGTAGCAGAATTAGTTCAGGATTAGTAGTAAAATGAGCCGATTTAGATGGTGATGATCTGGTATGATTTTCTGAAGAGCCATTTTTAAGATGTTGGCAGTTGATACATTCTGTGGTTAGGACTAGAGCTGTCAAAGCGTTAATTTTTCTAATGCATTAACGCAGTGCATTAATTTTTTAACGCATTAATTAATGCATTACTGATGCACCTGGACCCATCGAGAGGGATCTGCGGGGTAAGTTACTTCGGGCCTGCAACGTTTGGAGGGCCTCGTCTGTAGAATATAGAAAGTTCGAAACACATTTTAAAACCTAAAATTAACAATAACTGACGTTATAGCTAGCATAAAATCTATTAGCCTGTGGTTGGAATAATTATTTATTTACAGTAGTGATGGAACGGCTACTACAGTTTAGTTATTTGAATTCATTTGATTGTCAAATAACCGCAGTTTGATGAAATATTTTAACTCTTGTTTTACAGAATTTAGTAAATTAACATAAATTTACATACATGCATTAATGTTTTTAACACGCATTAATTTTTTTTAATGCGCGTTAATTTATTAATGCATTAAGCGTTAATTAATGCGTTAATTTGACAGCTCCAGTTAGGACTTCTGTTTTAAGACTGATCTCTAAATGGTCCTATATATTTGTATCTGGTATACTTAGATTAATTGCTGTTATCATGGTTTGTGTTTACATTGAACAGTCTGGAACAACAGGAAACCCAAAGGGTGTGATGCTGTCCCATGATAATGTAAGTAATACGTTTGTTTTTTTACACGAATATTTTGCCATTTTCACTTTATTGTTGAGCTCTGCAATTTCTCTGAGTTCTACATTAGAATAGGCATTGCTGTTTGCATCTAGCCAGTTATAGACATTTGTTATTTACATTGTTGCTAGTGCAACTGTAATTGTGTACTTTATGCATTTTGTCTCACCGCTTTTGTGACATCTGTAAGCTGAATAATTTATGAAGTTGACAAAATGTGCAGTGTTTTTGCACATCAACCTTGGTTTGTTTCAATGTAAATTATCGACTGATTAGTCCTTAATTTTTGAAAATGTATCTGCTGAAAACTTTTTTATCAAAGCCAGCCGGCCCAGCCCGGTAATTGTTGTAGTTGTAGTTGTTGGATGAGTCTCTGCGTGTATGTGTAGTTGTTGTGGACGGCAAAGATGGCCGCTCGAGTCGTGAATCTGAACTGTGCTGTGGAAGAGATCATCAGCTATTTGCCATTGAGCCACGTTGCTGCTCAGATCCTCGACATCTACATTCCGCTTCTGTTTGCCGCCACTGTCTACTTTGCACAGCCTGATGCTCTGAGGGTCAGTGAACTCTATGCTCTCTATGTCAGAGTAGTTTGCCGAGTTGCAAGCTGATTAGCCTTTGGAGCACTGAGAGCATACCGGCGTGTATGTAGTGTGTTTTATTGCATTCTGCCATTCTAGTAGTCCACATAAGTGGTTTTGTTTGTCTGTCTCTCTGTGCTGTATCGTCTTCTAACTTGAAAATGAGAAGGCATGAACAATGAAAGTTGGTGTGAACATTCTTCGGGAGTAACCGGTGTGTCATTTTTATGTCTCCACCAACTGCAACATAGTGGCCGGTGGCATTATGTTTTCCGAGTGTTCGTGCGTTTGTCTGTTCATTTTTGCTTGCATGGACTTTGAGTGCTAATATCTCTGGAATGGATGGAGATATCGACAAGCGGTACATGGCATTATTAACTATGATCTCTTCTGCGTTGAACAAAAAAAATGCATGAACTTTTGGACACTAACAGCAACAGTTGGTTGGCTAATGTTTATCCACCATCGGTCGTCACTGCGCGTTTCTAGACAGCATTTGCAAGCCATTATACAGTAGGTCTACTCAGTTGACGTTACGCGTATAGTGATGCGGTCACCTTTTTAAATTTGTTTTCTCTTCTAATTCATCAAACTGCCTAATTCTTTCTCAATCAATTAAACCCTAAGTCTTTCTGCAATACTGGGGTTTGGTCATTAATTTTGTGAGGTTCCTTATTAATTAGTAATGAATCAATTAATAACACTTTCTCTGTTTAAAAATTATTCTCTTGCTGCAAACGTTTGCAGCGATGCTCATTAGTCATGCAAGTAATGAATATTCATGAGATGCGACGAATCACGCTGCATTTTCGTCGTGCGTGATCAATCACCAGCCCTAGGGTCTAGTTATTGCTTGGCTATGAATAGATTTTTTGTGATTTCCATTTTTTTCTGCATTATACGCTCTCTCTGCACTAGCTAGCTTCTTGGCACACGTTGGAGGAGGCATTATAATAATAATAATAATAATGATGATGATCTGACTTGTAAAGCGCCAGTATGTGCTAAAAAGACTTCAGTGGCGCTGGCGGACAGAACTAGTCGCTGAGGTTAAATGTCTGACGGAAAATGTGTGTCTTCAACCT
>Ga0209367_1004142_pt1 | contig 19949 bp, 12 predicted proteins | sample WorMetLIZISLAND2_FD_187412 | JGI IMG/M metagenome (GOLD analysis project Ga0209367, IMG submission 187412) | Marine gutless worms symbiont microbial communities from Max Planck institute for Marine Microbiology, Germany - Olavius geniculatus... ...
GTTTGATATGGGCAGAATAACAAAGGATGATTGCTGTTTGAACACCGATATTAGCAGTAGTGTTTGTTTTGCTAGGTAATGTGGTCACACAATAAAGGTGCGGTGGGTGGAAGAACTTCACGTTTACGCGCCATAAATTTCTGCTTGTAACAATGAAAGAATGGTTAAAATCGGTACTGAATTACCGAAGTTATCCCAAAATAAACTGGGTATCCGTTTTTTTTCGACCACCCTGTAGGCCTATCATTTGTTAGCACGTGCGCATAATGTTTTAAACGTGTGCACAGAGAAACAGAAAATAAAATGCAATTAAATATAAATGGGGCTTTCATTTTATTTTACTTCAGTCAAGTTTAGTTCAGTTTAGTTTATTTTACTTCATTTCTTTCTGTCGCTCTGTAGGCACCTTATCATGACACGTAGCGATATTTTGCAGTTAGGCCCTATGTAAAGCGTGAGATATGTTCATTGTTAAGTGTTCAAGTTGGCTATACACTGTATGAGTGATCATACATGTACGCCGGTATTGCTTGATGTGTTTGCGGATTAGAATGAGGAATTTGTAACCGTAGTGCACAACATGAATAGCGTGAATACAAATCGCGATTGTCGGACAGTCGTGAAGCGTGTTAACTCACCGTTAAACGGTACTAACGGCCGATTCGATTCAACATTCGATTCGAATTCGAATCGTAACGCCCGATTCGATTCGTATTCGATCATTCGAACGCTAACGGCCGATTCGCAGTTTCCTATACAAAACTGTAGCATACAACTAGCAGCTAGCGTTATCGCACATGTGACGTGCAGCCAGTGCATCATTTCAGTAAATTATTGGTGGTCTCACTCTCTTTTCCTTCTCTTTTCTCCCCTCTTATTTCCCCTAGTCCCCTTTCCTTTTCCTATCTTGCTTTCCCTTCTCTTTCCTCTCCCTAGAAGTAGGGCCTCTAAATTTATCAAGTGGGTCTAAGGGACTGATGTAAGCTCCCCTGCGGGGTCTGGAGCAGAACCTCAGCCGAAATCGAATTTGGTGCATTTCAGTCTGATAATATGATACCTGGCGGGAACAATTTGACTAATTTTTTCTGATAATCAGCTAACCAAATGCCGTGCAGTGTACACAGTAAAGGTCAATCGTGGACCAAAAGTCTGTCGTCAGCCGTTTACGCAGGACTCACTTAGGGCCCGGAAACATTGAAATCACAAATCCTTGGGGTCCGTAGCCCCGCCCCATCAGTCTTCTGCTAGAAATGACGCCCCTGCTAGGCTGCAGCGCTGTTTTGCTGGTGTGTCGTCCAGATGCAGCCTGTAGACTCGGCGGCTTTGGCGGAACTGCGCAAGAGATTACCGGCAGCGAACGGTCTACTCTGTGCGGGCCCGGTCATATCACTAACCTGGACCGCTACCAGCTTCAGCTCACCCGTCGTTGTACGACTCCATCTCGTTCTCTCTCTCTCTCTTACATGTTACGCTTATCTACACAGGGATGGCCAGGCTGAGTTGGCCTGAGTGGCTCTGTTAAACACCAAGGCAGTATGCAGATTGTAATAAGCTTACATCGCATCAACATTTAAAGTGAAAAAATGCCTAGCGCTTCAGTCATTTTCCAGTCAGTTACAGGACATAGGCGGAAAACAGAATGTGTTGTAAGTTTCGTCTTGAATAAACGGCCTGCAGCTGTCACTGTATATCCTATATACTCTGTAGTTCGCTGTAAATGGTCATATCTGCGGGAAACGCGTTGGAACGCATTGTCATTTTATAGCGTTTTAAAAAGTGAAAATGATATTTTCGCTGCATTCAATAAGATTTTCGCGAACTGCTGTGAGCTAGCATACTCGGCAATACTTAAATTATAAATTTTTTTTCGGGGTTGGACCCCAGACTAGCATGGGACCAACTTTGCGGGAGTAGACCAGTTGCTGCGCGGCCGCCAACCATGCGCTAGCGGCGTTCAACTGATAATCGCGTTGACGTGTTAAGTGACGCAGTGGGTTATACCCTGTTTACACGATAAAGCAAACATCAAGCAATTAGAGCACACGTCGTGCACGTGTATTTTGAATTCATTTGCTTGATGTTTGCTTGATGTCTGCTTGATGGTGTAAACGAGATTAGTCTTTCAGCTTGCTTGGCGAGAACGGCATAAGCTTACAGTTAATTTGTGCTATAATGTTAGCTGACGTTACAACAAGCTAGGCCTACTGTAGATCTATAATAACTCGATATTGCTTTGCTGCTCTCTATCACGACACTGACCGTCAGATATTTACTTTGCCAAGAAAGTTGTGTGATAAGCCTACCCGGCGTCTATTTATTTCTTTATCTGTATGTTTCTATAGTAGGATTGCACATTATGTTACAAGCGGATTTGGCTAAAATTTTCCAGGAAGTTTAGACATAGTCCAATTTAAAGTTCATAGATTTTTGCCATTGCTGGATTTGGTAAACCTCCACCGAATAGGCCTATATTGTTGTCACCTGGCAAACACTACGAAAACAATAACTGTGACATAGCGTTGGCAGAGATTTGCGCTCTCCGAGTGCCCTTTTAGTTTTGCTACGTGGCAGCGCAGTATTAGACCAGAACAGATGCATTGTGACAAATATAGTATTTTGTCTTTATATTTTAATGCGCCTCTAAAGTATTATGGCAATTTGCGAATAGTATATATCGCGGTCATGCTAATCGTAATGTGATGTGCTTATTACGGATTTGTCTGAAGTTCGTATCGTTTCGATGTGATTGTTTCGATAGGTCACGTTGCCAGTTCCAACCAATCCGGTCATACTGAAGAAAGCGGCGGCTGCGCAGGCGGCCAAGGAGCAGAAGGAAGCCAAAGAAGCGAAAGCGAAGGAAAAGGCGGCTGCCGGCGACGAGTCGCAGAAAGAGGAAAGGCCGAGAGAAGAGAAGCGGAAGTCCGAAGAAAAACCGAAAGAAGAACTCCCGAAAGGTGACGACGAGGAAGAAAAACACAAAGAAACATTGCCGGCTTCGTGGCTGAAACCGGTCAAGTGGTTCATGGGACAGTTTGACAAAGATAGCGGTACGTTATACAGGCAGAGTCTAAATACATGGTGTTTCATAAAAGGCACCTTTTTTCTTTCTTTCATAATTCAGTCAAGTGATCATCACTTTACAGGAAATTTTTACCAGATGTGGCTGAAGAAATACTAATTCAACATATTTGGACAAAATATGACTGTTAGTTAAATATTCTTTGCTAGTCGTGACGTAATGCTGACGTCATAGTGTGCCGCGACTACAGATCGGCTTGTCACAACCGGTGCTAACAGACTTGCTGAATAGCTGCCCTGTGTCGATGGAGAACTTTGTCTGGTTCGTTGATGACTAACTGTTGAAGCTTCAACATTGTAGCCACAAAAAAACTCCCAAAACGATCACTTTCACACAATTATGGAGATAGATTTACTTTTACACCTTTCAGCAAGACAGTGCACCGGCACCTGATTTTATGCCCCCTTGTTGCTTAGTGCTGATACAATGAACATTTTTCATCAGTAAACCAGATAAAGTTCACCATTGAAGCAGGGTAGCTACTGACAGAACCAACTGATACAAGCCAGTTTGTACACACCACACATTATGACGTCAGCATTACTAGCAAAGAACATTTTACTATCGGCCACATTTTGTTTAAATATTTTGAATTTGTATTTTTTCAGCAACATCTGGTAAAAATTTCATGTAAATTGATTAATTGACTGACTTATAAAAAAAACAAAAAGACGCCTTTTATGAAACACCGTGTATATCGCCGAACTTGTCTTGTTAGATAGAACAGAACAATGCCAATTATAGGCCTAGGCCAACCGCTTTCGCTCTGCTGCGGCGTCTTAATTGGTTAACTTTATCCGTTCTAACATCATGTGTGCTTACATATATAGTCGGGTAGTATATTAGCCTAATACCCCGTTTACACGATCAAGCAATCATCAAGCAAACATCAGGCAAACGTCAAGCAAATATGAATCATGCATAAAGCATAGCTTACATAAAGCAAACAACGAGCAAACATCGAGCAATTAGAGCACACGTCGTGCACGTGTATTCTGAATGCATTTGCTGGATGTTTTCTCGATGTTTACTTGATCGTGTAAACGGGGTATAAACGATCGCCGCAGTTTGCAGCTTTTAATGCATTTACCGTCAAATATATCAGAATTCGTACACTATAAACGATATCGGCGTTTACAAGTGTTATATTTTGTCACGGCTGCACACGTGGTGATGATGGTGATGATGACGATGACAATTGTTATCAAATTATTCTTTCAGAGAAAAAAATATAACAGTAATCTGGGGCGTTAATTGCTAGGCGTCGTCTGCATTCTCTCTTAAGGCGCGTACAGAGCGTACCGGTACTGACACGGTTTAGTTTTTGACGAACTGACCAATGGGCATTGAGCAAGCAGGACGAGCCTATTGGTCATTGGTTGACGCGTACGTGGGTTTAGTCACGTAGGCCACCGACGCATTACTGCTTGCCTATTGGCCAGTTCGTCCAAAACGGAACCACGTCAGTTCAGTTCAGTTTAGTTCAGTTACGTCGCCCTGTCATGCACGTTCGTCAGCTTTATGTGGTGTTTACACGATCCAGCAAACTTCCAGCAAATGTATTCAAAATACACGTGCTAATGCTGAACGTTTGCTGGATCGTGTAAACACCCTATTACAGTCTCACGTAGATTTGTCATGCAGTGTGTGTGATCGATCGTGTTTCGTGTCGTGTGCGGGAGGCAGAGGACGAGCGAGATCTTCTGTACTTCATGCGCAACAAGCCGTCGCAGTGGTCTAAGAGCAAGTGGTCCCACGAGCAGCTTCCACTCACCCAGATCAAACTCGACACCGTCGAAGTAGAGTTCAAAGAACCTATCGACAAGTACGAAACCCCTACGAACGAGTCTCAAGATGCTTCGTTTCGCACTTTTAAAAGTTATTTTTAGACAGAAAAAATTAAAATCTGCTCGCTGTTCACCAACCTCGACGCCACAGCGCATTAGCGAATTTTTCCTGTGTCTTTACTTTAGTCTACGTCGTGTAACTTTATTGTGTAAATTATCGTAGGCCTAGTGTGTATTCAGTTCAGTTCCGATACAACTGTCAGCAATTTTGCCAAGAAAGCATGCAGCAAACTGTTTAACATTAAACCGAGTCATAACTGTTCGAAAGCTAAAACTGTTGCCGACTCGCAAACAAAAGAAACACTTTTTGTAGTGCTTAGCTAATGAATGAATTTGAACTTGTCATTTACGTGATTTTTTCAAGTATTAGTAAAAAATTCAAATATCGTTATTTTTCTGCGGTTTTTCGGCGAATAAAAATTCAGTGTCAGCATGATGGAAGAATGCAGCAAACATCAAATATTCTTGTGTTATAAAATTCTGGTGTTATCATTAATAAGGTTACATAATACGTCAAACAAAAGGCATCTCTCAAAAAGTCTCAGTTCTCAACTTCTGAAGAAAGAGCTGCAGACGGCGACGTCAAAACGCCACTCAAAGCGCAGTGTCTCACAGCAAGCAAAGTGTCTGCAATAATGCAATTCATCGGATTTTGCTTTCTTTATGTAGCCTACGTAAAAATATGTGCGCTAACTACTTTTATTCTCCTGGTTCATTCTGTATCGAGTTGAGTTTAATCGTCTCGTGGGCGCGTAGGCCTACATTCCTAATTGCTGTTAATTGTCGCGCACTCGCGCCTACTAAGACTCATTGTGTTTGAAAAATACTCAACGACGACGAGACTTCAGAGGCGGAGTTGCTTTTGGTGTTGCAAGAAATTTCTGCTCAGGCTTGGCGCTGAATCTGATAATATGCTGTTACTGGCCTAGGGGGAAAACGTTGTAGGAACTCGAAAAGCAGGAGGGAAACGTCCGGGGGGAACATGTCCAGAGGGAAAATGTCCGGCTCCCTTTAGACCCCGGCTGCGGCCGTACAGTGTATAGGCCCTACAGTAATAGGGTGTTTACACGATCCAGCAAACGTACGGCAAACTTCCAGCAAACGTCGAGCAATTAGCACGTGTATTTTGAATACATTTGCTAGAAGTTTGCTGGACGTTTGCTGAATCGTGTAAACGGGATATAACATTCTGTTTGTGTCTCGCAGGTTTATCGTACTGCGAACGACAATTCTAGCAACAGAGAAAGAAGCCGAGAAAATGACCGACATGCTCTACACAATCCTCAGCCATCGAATCGTTACCATGGTTCTCAAACAACAGTTCGTAACTCTCACGTATCACACAATTATATGCACGTTTCTCTGAGATAACAGTCGACAAATTGCAACTATTCGCAGTAAAATGTATATCCAAAAACGAATTTGGTGCATTTCAGGCGTCACAGATATCGTAAACGCGAGAACAGCTCCGTTTGCTGAATACTACAACTCTCTCCTAACTTTTCCCCTCCCCAAAAAATATTTCCCCTATTTTGGATCATTGGCTTCGCGCGTGTCTAGAGAGTACGACGCGTGTGACGTGCGGCTGTACGTCATTCCGGCGACGAAGACGGACCGCGCTTTGAAGAAGCTCGAGGACAACGGCTACGACAGCGGTCCGGACCCGAGCGCCGAGTTCTCGTTGCGCGAGGGCGACCGGCTTGAAGTGGCGTTCCGCGGCAACGTCAAGTGCGTCGACGAAAACCCGCAACTGAACGCCGTCTTCACGACCAACCTCGACACGAGCGTCGCGCTGTACGTCGAACAGCACGACGTCTTCGTCCAGAAAGCCTACAACGTCTACCGCGGCTTCGTGCAGCTGCGCAAGGTCACCAAGACACTGCTGGCGCCCGGTGCCACTGCCGCCGCTGACAAGAAGCCTGGAGGACCCGCCGTCGGAGCGCCACCGCCCTCCGGCGCTGCCCCTGCGCCGCCCGCTGCTGCGCCGCCAGCTGCTGCAAGTGCCCCTGCTGCTGCCCCAGCTGAAGGCACAGCTGCTGAGACACCTGCGGCGCCGACACAGGAAGCTGAAGCTGGCGCAGGCGGTGACGCCGCCGCCGCCGCCGCTGCCGCCGTCGCCGAAGTGCCCGCAGTCGAGGAGCCGCCGCCGCCCATGTTCGAGATCAAAGTTACCCTGGTCTCCGAACTGCTCATTACCTTCCCCAAGGTTGGCTCCGTTTCTGGTTACTATAGCTTAATATGTCATGTGGTCAACTTAACCCATTCATGCCTACAGCCGTCAAAAGCTCCACCTACTTTGATGATAAATCATAAAATAATTTAGGCACTAACGGGTTAACGGAAGACGCGCATTTTGACATGTCGCTCCGTTTACTTGTAACGCTCTTCCAAACAATCTTAAATCCCGCGCGTTCACACTCCATCTGAAACATTTTTACATCTCGTTCTATTAGCACAGTGCACACATCGCGTTCGAGGTTTACCTAGTTAATATACAAACGCTCTGCTTCGTTTAGAAGTAAAAGATGCTTTTAATTATTTAAGTCACAAGTTAGCTAAGCTTGCGTTAACAATTTTACCGCTACTGTACACTTTCGTGCGTTTCGTCGTTTTTTTTCTTCGTTGGCTTTTAATTAAAACAGATAGACTTTGAAATGTTGCGGTTTTATATCAGTTGCTTACTTAAGACATCTAGCCTGTAGGTCGTACTCAGCATAGTGGTACCTACAGCACATATCGATCTTCCGAACTGTGTAAATTATTGTGACGTCATTTCGATCTATGAGACAAGATTTTGTACTGTAAAGATGAGTGTATGTTATATACAGAAACGTTTTATTATGTTTTATATGTACGCCGTTAGCAGTTGTAGAAAAGAAATTCGTTTAACTGATAACGCGTAAACATGGTTTAACTGCTTCTTCAAGCTATCCCAGCTCAACCAAATAATCATAGGCAATATGCATGCGGTGAACTTTTTGATTACGACGCTAGCCGAGAATGGTCATATCGGCCGCTTTCTGTGGGGAAACGTGTTGGAACGCATTGTTATTTTATAGCGTTTTAAAAAGTGAAAATGATATTTTCGCGGCATTCAATAATATTTTCGCAAACTGCGGTGAGCTAGCATATTCGGCAATATTTAAATTATTAACTTGTTTTTGGGGTTGGACCCCAGACAGCTAAACCAACTTTGCCGGAGTAGACCAGTTGCTGCTCGGCCGCCGACCATGCGCTAGCGGCGTTTAATGCCGTGCTTCCGGGCGCCAACGTTCCCACTTTACGAGTAATACCCCGTTTACACGATCGAGGAAACATCGAACCGACATCGAGCAAACGTCGAGCAGACATTTAGCAAGCATCAAGGAAACATCGAGCTGGCTCGTCCAGCCAACATATAGCCAGCTTGTCGAGCCAGCTTGATCGTGTAAACGGGGTATAATGTTAACGTACTGGAGATAAGAAAAGGCATCTAGGCCTGTCGAGAGCCACAGCAGGGCCCGGGGAAACATTCTTGCGGGGCCCACTAAACATTCTCGTGGGGCCCCTCTGGAGAGAAACTTTTTGAATCTTTTTAAATGGTGAATTTTGGTATACTTTATATTTTTCAGTGACAGCGGGGCTCCCCAAACGTCGCAGGGCCCCGGGGTAACTTACCCCTAGTAGTCAAATCCCTTTCCTTTCGTCATTCCTGAGGGCAGTTAAATATTACACTGTGTCCTAGACAAAAAGGAACAATAATTTTAAGTTTTACAATAACTTTGGCAGATTTAGCCAAATTTCAACAGTCCATCCCTGAACATTTACTGGATTGACAAACCTACCTCTGGTGGAGCTTACGACGCTCCTCCTAACCCTCTGGTCGGCTGGGGAAGCAATCCTTTCCCTATTCTCCATCTCACTCGACGCCTGCGATGTCTAGTTTTTGACGCATATGCGCCTTGATCTGTGCCTTGGAAAAGGTTGGAAAATTATTGGTGGGCGCCGTCTGCCTACATCGAGTTTTTTATGACTCGTTGAAAAAAACCCTGCCCTTAAACCTTTTTTACTGCCTCGTCGTTTTTTTCAAATTTGGGTACGGCCCTTAAAGTGACATATTTACCTTAGCCCCTTCCCCGTCGGAAAATGCTCTCACCCCTATCGGGGTGACCCCTGGCGCCACCGCCGAGTTGTAAGCACAGCTGACAGTGGCGTCATTTCAGAAAATCGTCGGGGCGGTCTCAGTTATCCTTGGCGGTCTCCGTCTACGTAACGTATTGTTCTTGCAGCAGTAACATTGTTCTGTTTCAAAGGTACGATTTGCAGCGAAAATACTAGTCATAAATCCTTGAGGGGTCCATGGACCCTTCCAGCCCCCCCCCTTTGAATGACGCCCCTGACAGCCGAGAAATGTTGGGCGTGTTGTGACGTTGGCAGGACCCTGACCTGCTGTCGGCGAAGCCGCTGCGCAAGGTGCCCGTGCGTTACATGCCGACCAACGAACCGATCACCAAGGAGGTACTGCGTGAGGTCGCCAGCCAGCTGGGCGCCGAGTGGACGACGGTAGCCACGGCCCTCGGCGTCACGAGGCCGCGGGTGCAGGTCATACAGCGCAACGCGATGCTGCAGGGTTCGCCCCAGTCGGCCGTCAACTACGAGATGTTGATGATGTGGGCCAAGGCACTGCCGAAGTGCGCCGACAAAGTACGTTCATTCCAAAGTCGTTCATATTTAACGCGCTACAGCTATGCTGTGGGCTATGGCGCGTTTGTGGCACGATGTGTTCGTAACGGAAGTTGTGTCTGTGCTCGGGTCATGGATGTATTGTGTCTAAACGGTAAGAGATGGGGCCAAACTTGCTATTGATCACCAATAGAATATCGCATACGCTCTTTCAGATGAGAGGAAAACCATCGACCTTGGATGACCTTGAAGGTCAGTACTGCAACAGGAACTTTTTAGACTGTAGCGCGTCTTCTCTAACGACAGCTTGTATTTTTTTGTAATTAGGTGAGCTAATGTTAGCGCGATTGGGTCCTTGATGCCGACTGCGGTTGCTGCTGCAATTAGAGATGCTCGTCGTCATTATCAGACCTGTCACTGCCTGTAGGCGGGACCTAGTGCCAGCAGGATTTTGATGTTGTGAAGTGTGGAGTGAATAAAGAAACAGCAGTCGTTGAGTTAATTAAGTAAATTGATGTACGTGACGTGTTTGCAATGTTTGTTTGCGCAAGTGTAAGACTTATCTAAAAGTTGGTGACTTTCTATTTTTACGCGCGAAAGCACGAAAGCAACTACTGCTTTCAGCGCGTCTTAGCCATCGCAATTCTGTTTGTCTGTCTGTCCGTCATACGGGTGGATCAGTCAAAAACGATGCAAGCTAGGATCACCAAATCTTTACCGTCGGCTGCCCGGAAGACTCTAGTTTCAGGAACCCTAAAGCTTTTTCATAAATTCAAAGGGGGTCACCCCGAACGAGGACGCTAAATGAGAGAGAATGGGCAAAATTTGAGATTTTTGGCCAATAAGTCGCTGTATCTCAGTAACGGTGCGAGATAGGGCCTAAGTTACTGTTAATTGCTAATAGGAAGTCGTACACTGGCTCTCGATTGGCGCCGAATTCAATGACTATGAATGACCTTGAACGCCAAAATAGGCGGTTTTGTGGATTTTTTGGCGATTTTGAGCTTCGACGCAATTCACAAGATGGCGCCACGCTACTATCGTTATGCGATCCAGATAGAGAATTTGGTATTTGTATATTAACTTAGCGTGAACACCTCAATTTTCAGCTAAACTACTGAACCGGAACTGCTGTAGGCTTTCGTGCGTTTCGTGAGCATTAGCTCGTGAAAATTTCTTGTTACTTTCTGTCTGTTCAGTTTAGCATTTTTACACATTGCTTTTTTTAGCTAACCGTCGAACCGTGTACGGTGCCTGCACAGTTCAGCGACTTCAAAGAACTGCTAATTGTAGCAGCTGGTGACTCGGTCGACGGTTTGTGATGCGTCTGCGTGTCCAAACTCCACTTGTTGTACAGCATACGACTTGTTGTCCAATAAATCCACGACAAGTCAAATTCGCGCGTATATGCGTGTGTGCAGTACGAACTGTTGAGTGAGGCTTTGTCAGCATCTGGTCGCGAAGACATCGCAAGCTACCTCGACGACGTCAAACAGAAGTTTGAGCCAGGTAGGCTACCCACGTATGACGCATCTCCACGGTTCTGTCTATTATACTCCGTTTACACGATCAAGCTGGCTTGACGAGTTGGGTGTATGTGCTAGGTGGACGAGCCACCACGATGTTTGCTCGACGTTTGCTCGATGTTTGCTCGATCGTGTAAACTGGGTATTAATCACACATGGTTTACACGGCGTGCAAGCTGTCTTTACAGTGGGTGAGTTCAAGTTTCTCTGAGACTTTAGTCAGAGACCAAAGTCTTAGACAATGTTTGCTAGCACAAAACATTCGGTTTTGATTTTGGTCTGTAGACCAAACTTTGGTCTTAGACCTCACCCACTGAAACTATAACCAAATCAGTGGCATGTACTTATAACACCGGTTTTAATGTTTATTCGTCGTTGTTGATTTATTTATATATTCATTCGTTTAAACAGAACAGTCCAAATACTTACACATATAAAAGTCTAAAAACCAAAAATTATTGGTACATTTGAAAAGTTAACAACAAATCTGAGCTAATGCTCACGAGACGCGGGAAAGCCTATAGCAGTTCCTGTTTGCAAACTGTCAGTCTATCTCCAGCCATTTCGTCGCAGCTCATTCTCGGAGTGTGCGCTGCAGCCGAAAATTGCAAAAATCAATTTCAAAACTCCATATTTTGGACGCTCGGGGTCTTTCAAAGTCATCGATGTTGATACGACTGAAAAGCTCGTCACTAGTGGTTATTGTGATAGGCAGCATGTCCATGGTAATCTGCAACCGTTTTGACGAAAGACTGGCCAACAACGGTAAAATAACGACTTTTACGGAAATACCGCTCTTTGACGCCCTCGTGCGCAGGTTTTCTTGAACCTAAAAAATCGGGAATTGGACCATCAAAATCTACGTTCAATGCTGAAAATTTCACATACAGCTTTTCCATGTCTATCTTAATTGTTTTTGGCGTAATTCGCTCTTTAAATGTGTCTCGCAACCCCAAATCGCCAAAAAATCCACAAAACCCCCTATTTTGGCGTTCACGGTCATCCAAGGTCATTGAATTCGGCGCAAATCGAGAGCCAGTGTACAACTTCATATTAGTGGTTAATAGTAACCTAGGCCCTATCTCGCACCATTATTCAGATACAGCGACTTATTGGCCAAAAATCTCAAATTTTCCCTACCCCCTCTCATTTAGCGCTTTCTTTCTGGGTGACCCCCTTCGAATTTATGAAAAAGCTTTAGGTTCTTGAAACTAGAGTCTTCCAGGCAGCCGACGGTGAAGATTTGGTGATTCTAGCTTGCACCACCTTTGACTGATCCACCCGTGTGACAGACAGACAGTCAGACAGACAGACAGACAGAATTGCGATGGTTAGGATGCACTGAAAGCAGTAGCTGCTTTCGCGCGTAAAAGTTGTATGGCGGCGGACGGCACACGCATCGCGTTAGAACAACCAAAGAATTTGTATGATATTTTGATGTTCACAGATTATTTAAATTCTCTCTGTTCTGTTTTTGCGTTGCGCAGTGATCTGCCAAAAAATTCTGGGCTTTAAAGGAATGTGGTACATTTTATGTATCACGGAGTGCTCTTGCAAGTGAAATCATAGTTTATAATTCGATATTTTCGCTTATGGCGCTCTGCCTTTATGATTCTGCTGATTAGTTAAAATCCAGATACCAAGCAAATGATAAGCACAAAGGCAGCTGTCTACTGTTATTAGCATGTTACTCGTTATTCAGTTAATCACTTCTAGCCGACGCATGCGCTACCCAGTAGGCCTATGAATTCATTGTTGTAAACGGCCAAACTACGACTTCTACATTTCACACGGTAATGCAGTGACAGTATTAAGGTGAGGTTGGCTAAACTAGTCATTTACCTCAAGTTTCTTCGCGATGTTGCATGCCAAAAAACATCAGAATCGGCCAATGTTTCACGGAGTTATTCAAAAAAATAACAAAAAGCGGCACGTTTTGTGGCCCATGGTGTACATGACTGTAAAATAACGCACCGTAAGTGCGGGTATATGGTATTAGACTTAAATCTCGCTATCTGATGATCGGGTGGCAGGTACGAAGACGATCGCGCGAACTCAAGTGGAGGAGAATGGCAAGATCTCACGCGGAGTGATGGCGATGCTCAAGAAACGCTAGAATAGCGGCGTTCACGTTGTCATAACTTACTGCTGTGCTCGTTTACAGTAGCTGTTACACATACTAGCCTAGTTAACATCATCGGGCTATCTTTAGACGAATGTGGTCTAACTGACAACTATGACTGTTGATTTTAGAATGATTTATTATAGGCCTACTACTGTGGCTGACAACGTTGTTTTGTTATACGTAATAATGTAAATTATAATACACTTCATCACGCGTATTTTAGTACGATTTCTATTACACTGATTTTCAGTGGCGTTATTGGATATCTACCATTAAATTATCGGTGGATGTCTTTTAATATTCTGAGTTATGAGTTGTGTTAAGTCTGTCTCGTTGACTGCGAAAAAATAGCTTTGACGAAATACTGTTTTGACGTTTAAAATCTTGTGCATTGTCGTTACAGCAAGTGGTTTTTTAGATACAAGGCTGCCCACGTATACGTTGAGAACAGGGCTGGAAAAATTCTTGGTTATTGTAAAAAGTTTTTTTTAGGTTTTTACGTTTACCATTTTTTATGTTTTAAAAATTTTTCAGTTTTTATTTTTTTAACGTAGAGTAAATGACGTGACGTATGAACTCAAAAATCTCGATTAAAATATGAAATTAAGTTTGATTTGTATTAAAAATTGAAACACAAATAGAAAACAAATAATCCAAAATTTAGATTTTTCAGGTTTTAAGAGTTTGAAAAACACCCTTACGCTTAAAACCTTTAAATTCTGGCCTGTTGAACCAATTTTCCAGCCACGATTAAAAAGCACAGATTGCTAGCGAAAGCGAACTGAATTTTGCGATTAAGTCTGTGTTTTCCCTAGGAAAATTCCAATTCTTATCATTCGTCACAAGATCTGGACAAATACACGCGTTATGATTCTGTTTAGGCACAGATTTTTGTGTCACATAAATCACTTAAGAAAAAACGTCTACATTTTTTACTCCTCGCGCGCTACGTTCCTAACGTAGCGAAGAGGAGTATATGAGATTAGTGTAATATTGAGGACCGACCGACCAACGACCGACCTCTGTTCCTGGAAGAGCCTGCCTGGAAGAACTTCAAACGGTGCTAGATAGACGCATGGTCACTATAGACCACCCATAGGAAGTTGACCCCCGGGAGTCGAATGGTCACGTGACTGATGACGTCACGTGACCCCAAAAGGTCAACGTCGTGACCTCATTATTTTTGAGGCACCATATTTCCATAACGGTGCCAAATAGACGGGGAGACAATTTCCAATAACAACTTCGACGCCAGTCACTATTAGTATAATATTAGTCTGGTTTCAAATTGATGCCAAGTCTCTAATCCAAGTTAAAAGGAACGAAAAAGCACTTAGAAGAATACAGGAGAAAATAATGCGCGCAAGGAGTACATTAGATTGGTCATAATCTAATATTTCTTGTGACTCATGGTGTAAATATTATTTTGGAGATACAAACTGGTGGATATTAATCATTGGAAGAGGTTAATATATTATATGCTAAAATACATTCAAACATTATAAATACACGTACATGATCATTCTATAAATGGAACAAGCTGTGTTACACAACAGCGCCCGAGCCTGAAATGTAACCCGCGACTCTTGATCGCCAGTCTGATGCTCTGATCGTCGCTAATAAAACTAATTATTGGCAAGTGAGTATAATGCGAAAGTTGCAGTGCGACAGTAGAATGCGAAAGAGTTCGTTGTCGACAACACGCGCTTGACGTCTGTGAAATTATAGCTCAGTTATCGACGGTCTGTCGACGTAGTTCGCACTGTACAATGTTCACATATCGACACAATAATACGTTACTGTCATTTCACTTAATAGGCTATTATATTATTCCAGTACGCTCATGCTAAATCGTCTAAATAAAACAGCCGAAGGTTTACAGTCAGTACTGAAATACTGATAATTCAACTTCTTACTGTATCAAAGCTTTCAGAATTAATGATATATACATGCATGCAATAAGCTTATATTGGCCTATATCAACATGCATGCATCCACACAAAAATGTCTGTATTTTTGTGATTTAGAATATGCAAAAATAGGTTCATGGGAGTAATATGCGACATGGTTAATCAGGTACTGTTGTTGACCTGAAAAAAGTTGAATATATCTACCAATAAGGCCAGACAACGCTAAGGACAAGGCTGGGGGTCAGCAAAGACTAAAGCCACTGCCTTTGAATTGAACGCCGAAGTGGGGGCGCCGAAATCGCGAGACCTGACATCGCGGTACCAGATCAAAAGTTGAGCAAAAAAGGCCCCTTCAACAGCGAGCATAGACAGTATTGTCAGTCCGACCAATGAAGCGTGGCCAGGCGGCCGCAAAGTCACATGGCGCTCATACGAGTCCCTACAGCCGCGTGTCGACAGCGAGGACGAGGACGAAGCCAGTCAGGCGCCCGCGACAGCAGCGACGACGTCATCGGCGTCAGAATCAGCAACGGCGACAGCAGCGTCATCCTCTGACGACTGCTGCCAAATGTGCCTCATGGCGCCACGTGCTGGCGTCAGACTGGTGCCGTGCCGTGCCGCGGCGGACATGCGCGGTTCTGCCAATCTTGTGCCATGCATGTGTCTATTTTCGTAACTAAACGCATGTCAAAGTTTATGGAATGTTTTTATATAATACTGCTGTATTGTGGTGCTATTTTGCTGATATTTTCCGAACGAAACGCGTGTCAGAGTTTATTTAATGTTGAACTGGCTACGGGTTACGTGGAATTAAAGTTAATTTTGTGCGTCATTTAGCCTTACTTCACGTTGTCAGAAACATCGTGAAACACTAGCACACTGCAATAAGATACTCGAACAATAAAACGAGTCTCGCGATGTCCACCCTTGCCAATATGGTGCCGCGTTGTCAGGTCTCGCGATTTCAGTCGCCCCGCCGAAGTTAAGGCCAGACCGGTAATTTTTAAACTAGGCTACATACACTACACATTATTGCCCGTATGTCATTGTAAGCGTATTTCAATAAGTCTACAATGGTCATGTTAACATTATATAGTTGTCTTTTTTATGTAGAAAATTGTTAGAAGATTGTTGAAAAGAATATCACAATGCCCTATTTATAACGCAACGTTTTTGGGAGCCCTAGGTTAGTTCGAGACTTGCTGCCACAGCCAGTACGTAGGAGGTAAAGGTGAAGATGGTGTATAGCTTTTAACAGAAACCTATCACAGAGCTACGGAGCGTCACCTGCCATATGGGATCATATTGTTAGCTGCCACCAGACACAGGTGAACGCGTCCCGCCTTAGCCTCAACCAGACAGGACAATACTGAAACACATACAATGACGTCAGTGGTTGATGATATAAGTGGTGTGTGGTTGCAACGTATCAAGTGCACAAAAATACCCGAGGTAGTGGACGAGGTGTGTGAGGGCGCGTGAAAGTGCTCGCGAGTGCTCGGCGTACGCTCGGTATGACGCGGCGTGGTGACGCTGTGATGCGATCTGCCTGGCACTCGAGACGAGACTTGACGCGCAGTGTCTGATCGCTCGGCCGCTCATACACAGGTTCCGCATTCGTCGGCGATCGCCGCCATCCGCCATCTACGTACACATGCGGGACATCATTCTGCAAGCTGTGCCTAACAAGTATCTGTCGTCCGTACATATCTTTGCCAAATACTGACCGATTTCAAAATTCTTTCACTGAAGCATTCCGCGAATAATTTGCAACAAGATATTATTAAATATTCCACCACACGCAACTGCGTCGCTACACTACCTTGTGCATAAAATATAACTTTAAAAATTACCACGGTAATCATTTTTTAATCAAATGCAACGAATTATGTTCTGAAAAAATGTTTTAAAAACTTTCATACTTAAATTAAATTATGATCAGTTTTAGCTCATTTTAAGCGCAACTACAAACTGCAGTATTCCATTTTTTGCTGAGCTGATAATTATCATGTTACGAAAACAGCACGAAGCGAGCGAGACCTGAGACGTAATGATGATAACTCGGCTGACGGCTGCAGCGAAACGACGCACAGATTCACAGAAGTCGTCGATGTAGCCGTCTTTCGCGCTTTTGCTAATCTTTGTGACAGCCGTGCCTAAAACCTGCCGCACACAGCAGCAATCAATCAGAAAATAAACACTTAGAAAACGACCAGACAAGTATAAGACAAAATCAAACATAAAACCTAACATCTGTTCAAATTGCCAAAGAGCATACATGTAAATTAAAGACAAAACGCTCACTGAAACAGGCTTAGGCCTGCTACGAGTATAAAGAAATAACGTATTGCCGACGCTGCTAGACAACTTTTAAGAACTGGTTCACGGTGTGAAATAGAAGACTATTGGGAAAAAATAGAACGAAACCAAGGAGGCTACGAGCATGAAAAAAGTCAAAAAAAGTCCACGCTGCATACAACATCGCTCTTTGTGGAAAACCCATCGCAGAGCTACGAGGCATCACCTGCCATGTGGAATTACACAGCATGTTACCTGCCACCCGACACAGGTGAACGCGCTGCGCTTTAGCCCCAGCTAGACAGGCTGGTACTCGATTCACCTATCACGGAGGGATGAAAGGCTGAGTTAACCTTGGTGATAGATGGTTTACGTGTCCGCAGACAGTCATCCATTTGAGTTGTAACCACTTGATAGCGACGCGACCGGAAGTCGAACCCACGTCCTCGTGATCGCACGTCTGACATTCTATCCATTACGCCACCGGGCGTCTGCTGGTGTCCAAATGAAGAATAACAACAGCTAAAGAGTTCACTAAATACGTCTATATGCAATGAAAGCAGACGGATTCTCGCAGTTATAGGCCTACGCGTGAACTGAACTGAGACTCACGTAGCAGAGCTGAACCGCTTTACTGAGCAGACGAACTTGAAAGTCGTCCTCCAAAAAATCGTCGTCGTAGTGTGTGTCGGTCTTGTGCCAGTAAACAGATGACGATGACGTCAGATGGTCCAAACAAGCGCCGGAACCCTGTAACCAAACACAATATGCATCATCACCTGCTTCTGATGCATTCATTGCAGCTCTTTTAAGCCAAAATTAGTCGGTGGGCAATTGCCATTTTTTCTTCTTCTTTCTCTTGCTTACCCTATCTCTCCCGCCATTTTCTTTTTCTCCTCTTTCTATTGTGTCCCCTCTTTCCTGCCATTAAAGCGAGGTCTCAGGTGCCACCTCCGGAAAACCCCTGTAAAGTTTTCGAAGTCTACATTGCTGCATATGAGTGTTTATTAGGTATCGTATCAAGTTACCACCCAAGGTCATGACGATAATGAAGTAACTAGACCACCTCTACCTGCCATAGAATAACGAATAAAGGCTTGAATAATTTGAGCAAAATGCTGTAGCGCGTCTTCCCTAGCGACAGCTGGGCTTCTTGTTATGCTGTACTGTGCGCAAGAGTGCTGCTGTCAGACCTGTATCTGTCTGTAGGCGGCGTCACAACTCTCGAGCGCCACGAGCGTCAATCTGTAATCCTCTTCGTCAGACAATCCCATTCCCGAGTAGACGCTGCCGCGGTACGGCACGACCGCTTGCTGGTGATTTGTAGGACTCAACCTAATTCACGCAAGCAAATGCTAATTACACGGGCAGAATATACGCATATTGTGAACCAGATTTAGCGGCAGTTTAGCCAACTAAGTAAGAATTCAGCTAAAGATGCGCAAATTACCAAAACTGTGCACTACGCATCGAGAAAATTATGCAAAATATCAAAAAATACGAAAATCTTAAAACTGCGCGACAAGGCATGGCATTCTACGGATTTCCAGTTACATAGAAACTTGCCAATTACACGCATCGTGTGACGTCTAGACCTAATCGTGAATTAGGTTGGGCCTTACTGATGTGACGCGTCTTCTGACGGTGGCGCTACTCGCCGAGCTCGACCTTCCAGACCACCCACGAAGTCACGTGGACCACCCATGATGTCTCGTGGCCCACCCACGACGTCACGGTGGTCACGTGGTTGTCGCTCGTCGACACACGCGGCCAGTGCGCGCTGTGCCGCCCGGCGCGTCAGTTGCAGTGACTCGGCGACAGGAAGAACGAGGTTCGTCAGCATTGACACGGTCGCTACGTCATCGTCCGTCTCGTTCAGTAGTTGACGTACAGACAGCAGCATGCAGACACCGGGCTACAGCATCCAGTCAACAACAGCAACCGCTTAATTGATAATAATGATTAACGTAAACAAGTAAGTAAGACGGAAATTTATACAGCGCATAACGTCAAATGAAACGAACTTGAAACCGGCAGAAAATAATACCCCGTTTACACGATCCAGCAAACGTCCAGCAAACCTCCAGCAAATGTATTCAAAATACACGTGCTAATTGCTCGACGTTTGCTGGAAATTTGCTGGATCGTGTAAACGGGGTATAAATAAAACAAGAGGGTGCGGCCGTTTAGGGGCCGCCCCCTATGGGGCCGTCCTTGCAGCTGAGTACGGACAGACGGAGGGAACGGCCGTTGCCATGGCAACGAGGGCACCCGGGGCAAGGCGGCAAGGGATCCTTACGCCACCTGCCAAATATCAGGTTGATCGGATAACAGGCAGCGAAGTTAAAGGGATTTTTTTGCAAACAACGCAATTAGCCGCCGTGACCTTGACCTCTGACCCCCTGACCTTGTAATTGGTCCAGGGGTGCTGGTGTCCCAGGGACCCTTCCTACCAAGTTTCGTATACGTAGGCCTTTTCGTTTTCCCTCTAGGTGGAGGCAC
>Ga0209367_1004143_pt1 | contig 19949 bp, 10 predicted proteins | sample WorMetLIZISLAND2_FD_187412 | JGI IMG/M metagenome (GOLD analysis project Ga0209367, IMG submission 187412) | Marine gutless worms symbiont microbial communities from Max Planck institute for Marine Microbiology, Germany - Olavius geniculatus... ...
GTTATAACATTTAATGATTTCGTAACTGACGTTGTTGGTTCGTTGGAGTACTGCAATGCAGTTGCCTCTACTGTTGGTGCCACAGGAAAACCTCAGCTGGTACTCTGTTCTTAAAATTTCTCGCAAAATATCACATGCTATTAATTGCTGATTTTCTAACGATTATTTTTGTCAAAGTCTATTGCTATTGAACCAGGACTGTTGGAGTTATTGCAAAAGGTAGCAGGGGTCAGGTTTTTTTGAGACACAGTGTAGAAGTAAAAACAAACCAACTGTTATTTATCGTAATTTTGAATACACCAAGGAGCACGAGAGTTGCTGTGGAACGACGTCATGACGTTGTCAGAAGTTTCAAAATATGCACTGTAACGCGCGATTGGTTACCTCAGGCGATCGTGTCATTAGCGACCGACAGCCGGAACATACTCACTCTGGCACGCAAGGCCGTCGGCGAAATAAAAACAAAGATGATCGAGATGAACGCGACTTCAAGTTCATCACAGGCATCAGTCGCTGCTGCGCTAGACAACGACGTTCTTATGGCGCTGCCAAAACGGAACACGGTGGCGAGGAGTCTTAAACGTGCACGTGAGAAGGCGACAACGGTAGCTGGAGGAACCCCATTGAGAAGAATAATCGTTTCTTGAAGTCAAAATGTTCTGTCATCGATTTTTGGTTATTTTATCATTAGGCCCGATTAACTGTCGTGCTATTAAGTGTCGCCACTATGAAGTATGAACTGTCGTCCGATGAACTGTTGCCGATTGAGTGTCGCGCGATGAAGTGTCATGGAACCTTTTTATCAGCCACTGGTGTTGGCACAGTTTAGTTTGTGATATTACAATTTATTTGATTCATGTGAAAAAAATCTGGTGGAAGATACTCATGTGAGTGTTGTCCACAAAATGATTTTTGCATTGAATAATTTGTGAGTGATATATAATCGAATATAGAGAAGTCGGTCATATTTTTATAACAAGAAACTTGCAGTTAATGTAAACTGTGGCAGTGTGCAAACTTTTTCACTCAGAGATGTGGAAGCAGATATCTTTGTGATATTTTCACTACATTGGCAGATGTCATTTCTGCCAGAAGTGGCATCTGATTGGCGTTAGGCCCGTCAAGAGCCACAGCGGGGCCTGGGGAAACATTCTCGTGGGGCCCCTCTGGGGAGAAAATTTTTGAATTTTTCTTTTCAAAATCATACATTCTGGCGTACTTTATATTTCTGGCCGACGGCGGTACTGACCTTGACCTTCCTGGGTCTTGATTTGTCAGAAGTGATTGATTGTGCTTTAAAAAAGGCAATCTATTTTTACTGTTTGCTTAAAATGCCAGGCTAATGCTGAAAACATGCTTACTGCTAATACTACTGATTGCATATGATTTGCCATATAGTCAAGCCCGAGGGCATAATTTGTGTTCTGGCTTAATACATTATTTTGTAAGATTTTTTTCTGGTGCACGTTTTGTTGGTGTTATTTTGAAGTTGCAGGTTTTATAATGTAGCCACTCTTATATACAGCTTTAATATAGTTTTACATTGATGGTCATTACAATATTTTTGTGGTTAATAATTTTGCTAGTTAATAGATACTGGTAGTTCATTTTGGTTGTTTGGTAATACTGTGCTGAATTCATTCTGTATCATTATTTTTTGTGCAAACATGACAGACGACCAGAAAATTAGGTAATTTTCTCAGACTAGTATGCTATGTTGTTGTTCCTTGTTTCATGTGCATATGATATCACCGTGATATTTTGTTACCTCAAAGTAACATAGAATTCTAGTAGTAGAATGTTACCGTAAACCCGTAAACATGACGTGTATCCCCGTTGTCATGTCCTACATTGTGTGCTTTCTGGAAATTTGATCTTGTTGAAAAATTCATCGTATGTTCGTAGTTGTTCAGTAGTAAACGATGGAGTGTTGAAATTACTAAGTTATTGTCTTTATTGTGCTATGTTCGCTGATAACAGATTGATATCATCACTGGTGCAGTCAAGTCACTGTGTGTGACCAAACGAATAACGTATAGCACCGACTGTTGGCGAATAAGTGTTGTTCATAGCAATGTATATGTGTAGGTTGGTTTAACACGCAGTCACTCACTCTTAGGTCTAGTAAGAGTGGTTTCTCGAAAGTTGATCTTCTCGAAACATTTATCGTATGTTCGTAGTTGTTCAGTAATAAATGATGGAGTGTTGAAATCACTTATTGTCTCGCATTCGTACTTTGATGAGGCTGTTTTTATACACTTGTTAACGGCAACATTTAAGGACTTGCACATCGAAAACAGCAAAAATTACAAAAGGTGATATTATTCAGCAGCACATTGACACACAGTCAGTGTGATGCGGGCAATATCACCTTTTGTAATTTTTGCTGTTTTCGATGTCCGAGTTTTTTAATGTTGCCATTAACAAATGTATAAACTGATGTTTTGTACATTTATTGACCATCAATGATCAGGTCGCTTTTCCATAGTGGCAGTTGCAGGCTTTTGATTCTAAAAGATGCGCTGCGCCACTGGCTAGATTTTCTTGTGACGAGCCGCGGGCCAGCGTAATGGGGTGTTTACATGATGAAGCAAACACGAAGCAAAGTTGTTGAAAATACACAGGCATGACGTGTGCTCTAAATTTGCTTCACGTTTGCTTCATCGTGTACATACCCTATAATAATTAAGAATTTTCCGCCGAAAATCCAGAACTGTGAACAACACTGATGCCATCATCTTTCGCATGGGCACAGACAGGAAATTTGGAAACAAACTTTAATTTGCGCTATCTAATTATGAACTATCTATTATGAACAGCGCAACGCGGACAGTTTGCCAACTCATCGCGCACACACGCAAGTCTTGCCGATAATAAAATTTTATTGTTAATATCGATATAGGAGACATGTGGCAGTGCGAGTGGGCCTGTTCGCAGCTAAATATTATCTTTTAGATCTGTCGAAGCGTTAACTTTTTAAACACATTAACACTGTGTTAATTTTTTAATGCATTAATTAACGCGTTATTAACGCACCCAGGCCCGTCGAAAGGGAGTGAAGGGGGAAGTTATCCTATGCCCCGCGACGTTTGGGGGGCCGTTTGTAGATATATACAAATGTTAGAAAGCTAATAGAAACAAGTTTTACACAATAACTGACGTCACCGCTAGCATAGAAATCTATTACCCTGTCATCTAAATAATATTTATTTACATTAACGTGCTTATCCAGACTCACATCCGGCGTGACGACTCCAAAAACTCGCACAGCCAGTCCCGCATAGTATACTAGCAACATAGCCAGGGCCAACAACCCGTTCTAAACGCGGAATAACTTACATTATGAACCCACTGTCACATACTGATGACCGTGATTTTTGCAGTTTTATATCTCCAACCACAGTGTCACATATGCATCATATAGGATATATTGAACCGTTTTTAAATTTAATTGCATAGGCCTAAACGTGATCGATGGCTTCCAAGTTATCATATAAACCAATGCACGTAATTAATTTCCCTCACTTTTCTTCCCTCTCCTTCTCTTTTTCCCCTCCTTTCCCTCCCTCTCCCTTCCTTTTCCTTTCTTTCTTTTTCCTTTACCTTGCCACCTTTTCGCCTTAAAAGTAAAACCCCTTAAATCCAGATAAGGGTCTATGCTGGAGCGCTGTCAGCTCCTTTAGGGTCTACTGAAGTTGAATTTGGTGCGTTTTGGTTTAAAAATATGACGTCTTGTGGCAACAATTTTATTCATTTTCGTGAGAACCAACTGAGCAAATTTGATGCAGTTTGAACAATACAGACAAATTGTGACCAAAATGACAGACATTCATCCTTGGTGGGTAACTATTGATTTTGCACGGGTGACGAGGTTAAATTGCGGGTGTCACCCGCTCAATGTGAATGATTTGGCAGTTTTGCGTGATCGCGTCCATCTTAGCAAAGATGTAGTTAGGAATTTGTCTTTGGGGGCACTCCTAAGCCCCCTCCCTTTTCCCCTGTGCTTCCATCTCCTCTTTTTTCATGCCATTCCCATCTCCTTCTAACCTCCCCCACCAAATCCAGCCAGGGGATCTGAGTGAGCTATAAGCTTCTTCAGAGCCGTCCGAGACAGAGCCCCGGCTGCAAACGCATTTTACGCAGTTTGGGCTCTCAAAAACGCATCTATCTCCTGGCAACAATCGTTATGTGCAATGGAAATGGCTGTTACGAAAAAAAATTCTGTCCACTCTGTGGCCGTGGGCATATTTTACCAAGAAGCCGGATGCGGCATGATGCAGCATTTTCAGCACCCACCCTTAATCCGGCAGTGTGTTTTACACGTTACGTTTAAAATTTTAAGCAAATCGATTTAGCAGCAATTCGAACGCACCCATACAACACTGTACTATTGAGTGTGCGTGTGCTTAACTCTTTTCACGAAAATACAGTTAATAACATAGCTTCCGCTACAGTGTGATAGGTCTTATGATAAACAACTGTGAAAAACGAGAATTTTTCACCAAACGGGAGTGAATTTTCCGCATCCAAAATGATCCAATGAGCCATCACTCAACGGTATAGGTAAAAAAGGCAAAAAGCTATAAAAACTATAAAGACGTGTCCACTAAAAGTGATGTGATAGGCTACAATGTGATGCAAATATTTTATTATAGTAGTTGTCAACGACTACACTGGAAACCACTACACTGATACGTCTGTATGAAAAAATACATTAAACAAAAATATATAATAAATAAATTTAAAAGAACAAAAATAAATACAACTAGAAATTTATCTGGGAGAGAACGTACGCGAACCATGAAACCTTGACATCATGGGAAAATTTTGGGAATTCAAACAATCTTGACAAGTCGAGATGAATTGGTTTGAAAAAGCCCGTGACAAGCTCGTTCTAATGGAATTTGGGAACGAGCACGATACAACACGACAAACGGACTTTAGTACGTCGTCCAGTCACGCATTAGCCAGATATGATGTCATTATTACCTCTGTTCGTTTAAATTCGTTCATTGTATGACAGAAACGGCGAAATTATTTTTAGCTAACTCGGAGCAGAAAAGAAGCAGATGAAACACGTATATGACACTGCAAATTTCTACAAAATTTTTTTTTAGATATCGCTGGTCGAAATTTGCGGAGTTGTCACGCGGAGAAACGGTGAAGTCGTGAACTTTCCCCGTACGTGTTTTGTCACAAGGAAAGTTACCGGTTTGTTGCGAGCGTCATGGAGAAAGTCGGCATAATGGGCTACACACAAAAAACAGGCCATCGCGCAACACAAGTAAAATAGGCCTATCAACAGAAATAAACAAAAAGTGCCGGTAATAAGTATGTATAGCGCGAAATGATGACGAGACGCGCGTCGAATCCAAAACATAGTTGAACAGAATTGATGTACTACTTTGAGATGATCAGTGGTGTTAGTCCTAGGCCTCACAGTTCATCAAAAAACAACAAAAACGTAAATAAATCCGCTAACACGCACGGCAAAATTTACTGGAAGTCAGAAATACATTCATACGGACATCATCAAGCGTTTTAAAAAGTGTAGGGCCTATACTAAGCAACAAAACTGAACTGAACTGTTTTTACAAAAACCATTATTGCGACAGAACAGGCTGTTTATAGTCAAGCAGTGCAACAGGCAGAAAATACAGCAGTTTGTCAGCTCATGAAACATGAAAAAGACAACAGCAAATTTCCACAGGTCAGATGTTGAGCGGTGGAAAGCGGCGGCAGGCACCACGATGTTTTAAGACTCAAGTCCAGAGTCGTGTGGTTTGGTCGCTGCTGCCCGACACCAGAAACTCACCACCTCGCTCAAACAGAACGCACTGAACAGCGTCCTCGTGGCCAGTGAGTGCTGGCACTTGCTGCACAACGACAACAGCAACAACAACAACTACTAATAGTAACTACAACATATACTACTATTACTACTACATTGCAATGAACAGCATCCTCGTGGCCTATCCATGCTGGCACTTGCTGCACACAGACAGAAACAACGACAACTACAACAAATGTTACTACTACAACCACATCTACAACAACAACAACAACAATTACAACAACAATTACCTCTACAAATATTACAACACTAGTATTACATTGCACTAAACAGTGGCCTGTGAGCGCCGGCACTTGCTGCACAACGACGACAACAACGACAACAACAATATAACAATATAACAACAGAAATTACTTCAAGTTTCTGGTGAAGGAGCTAGTCAGCAGAGTAATTTCTTTTTAACGCTGCTTTTAGTCCGTGACATTTTAGTTAGGCCTACTTTGTTTTTTTATGGTTGTTCCTATTAGGCGCTCTCGTTGTGTTTTTAGAGCACTTATGTGGCCCTACACTTAACATTTTTATATACTGATAGATTGACTGATTGACTGAATCGATAAATCACTGTCACTGAATGACTTTCGTTGTATATTTTCCTAGTCTGAAAGACCAGGATGCTTTGATGGTGCAAGTCAGACTGCAGGGCGCAGGGCAGACATCAGGGCCACTAATACCCCGTTTACACGATGAAGCTGGCTCGACGAGCTGGCTCGTCCAGCTAACATATATAATTGCTCGACGTTTGCTCAACGTTTGCTTGATGATTGCTTGATAGCGTAAACAGGGTATAAAAGCTACCGCGGTCCATCAATCTTTCCAGGTTTCGTTGAAGTTTTTGCGGCCACTGACGTCGAGGAGGCACACCAAAGAAGTTACTCTACATCGAGCTGGGTTAGTACTGAGATGGGTGACCGCTTGCAGATATATTGTTTCTGTATTTAACCTGGCCGACTGAACCTTGTGCAGATAAGACGTGATGTATACTGGCGACGGTTATGGAAACCGCTAGGGAACTTGAGTTCTGCGTAACAAAAGGCTCTGTTACCCGGACTGCTGTCATACTGACCTCGGTTTCGGAGAGTGCACATCTCCAAAATACTATACCGTCATATGACAGGCCATCACGTGAAGAAGCACAAAATGAAAGAGAAGATTTTGAAGAGAAGATTGAAAGAGAAGTCAGCTCCATTAAAAGCACAGGCTCTTAATGGAGCCGACCATCCGGATGACGTACGCTGTATTCGAGTTTAATGCTCGCAGGATCAAAGTGCCACTAAAAGGATAAGCTAAAGGTAAAGGTAAAGTAGCGCTTCTTATAGGCTACGTGAGACAAACTCGAGACCAAAAGCACTTTGACAATCTCGAAAGTGGCAGCTGACTGGCGTAAGCTAATGATACCGCAGCGCACTACGCGGCCATCCATTGCCCGCGTTAACAAACAACTAAACCCGCGGTTTACAACTCCTGCGTAACGTCACTACTTTTATAGGCCTACTAAAAGTCTTCTCTTTCATTTTGTGGTTCTTCACGTGATGGCCTGTCATATGACGGTATAGTATTTCGGAGATGTGCACTCTCTCGAGCGCCGTCTAGTTAAATAAATGTGAAACTTTGCAATATCAGCAAACCAAATTATACATAAGTATTACTGGACAACGGCATCAAACCCACACAAGCACACGCTGCAAAACAAGCGAGAAATGTGATTAGTTTCATGAATTAGCGTGTAAAAGAGTGCAGTCGTGTTTGATACCTGGCCACTCGCAATGTTGTACAGCTTGACCGAAGCGTCACTGCTGGCAACGGCAACCGTCGAGCCTGTATGCAACATCACAGCGTCGTGAACAAGTGTCATACCCCGTTTACACGAGGAAGCATACATGAAGCACACACGAAGCACACATATTCAATATACATTGTTATCAAGCCAGCTCTAAGAGTGCACGACGTGTGCTCTAAGTGTGCTTCATGTATGCTTCCTCGTGCAAATGGGGTATTAAACGCCTTGTTGATGATACACATTACTGATATAAATCAGAGCTGTAAAAAAACAAATTAAAATTGTTATGGTATCATCAGCATTTATACAGTTTGATAATTTCAGAAAATGAAAAAATGATAAAAATGAAAAGTCCGTTTAGTTTGCAACATGCGGCACAATATAAATGCGTTTTTATTTCACTGACTAAGAAAGTGTCGTTGATAGATGCTTTTATAAACAGAAATTCTATCACATATCTGCACAGTTCCGCAATCTACACTCTTCCTTAACAAGAAAGCCCAGCTGTCGCTAGGGAAGACTCGTTACGGCCTATACTGTTCTTGTTGCAGTACTGACCTTCAAGGTCATCCAAGGTCGATGATTTTCATCTCATGTGAAAACGTATGCGATTTCCTATTAGTGGTCAATAGCAACCTAGGCCCCAGTACATCCATCTGTTACAAACGGACAGATGAACGACAATAGGTGTAGCGCATCAAAGACCAAAACACCGTAACCAAAGTCCTGTCCATATCTGAACCAAATACTGACGGATTGTCAAAGTTTGCTTCAATAAAAATTCTCCAGAAAATATTCAATAAAGTGACAAAGAAAAATCCCACCACATCGTTCTACATATGTAAAATACGACACTCATTAATTTCTAAAAAGTGAATTGTTACATCACATCAACAGTTTAGCCTCAATGCAGACGACATAGTGAAACACGTAAGCCTACCGGGTGGGTCGAACGCAACCATGTTAGCAGCGTGAGGGCCACAGTCGACGGTCTTGAGTGGAGACGTAACTCTCACGTCCCACAGAATAACACAACCGCACGAGTCACACGACGCTATCGTGTTGCCCTGGAAATAACAACGCTATAGGCTAGCACACGAATACAGGCATACGATTTTAATTTTTAGATGCAAAAAGCATTTGCAAATAGCAAGTATATTTCTCGACGTTTTTCGCGCCGACAATAGTTGCAAAATCGCTATAAAACTGGCCTAACAGTAACTCATGTTATGTTAAATAGAGTCTCGCTAACCTCATACCCGGACTCTATGTTTATTTCTCCAAATTTTGCCCATATTGACACCGTTGAAACTAGAAATATATCTCAGCGATGGCGCTTTTCCATAAGGCTCGTTGCATCAGAAGATTAGAACAGTGCTAATTTTTAAATGACCCTGAAGTGCAGGGATATGGATATCAAAAGTTTTTTCAATTTTTTAGTAATTTTGGTTAATCAGATTCACAGTTTCTTGAGTTTTCCATTTCCACATTTTCCACTCCCACATTTTCAGTGCCCCCGCAAAGACGAAAATAAAAACGGCAAAACTCACGCGCATGTTGAAAGTGCAGCTGTTAACGGAGTGACAATGGCCAACGAAAGTCTGACCGCAGATGCTCTGCAAAGCAACATCATATCATAAAACTTTGCCAGAATGCTGAAAACAATACTGCCGTTGTTACCGCGAACACTAATGAAAGCAACAACATTAGAACAATAAACGGAACAACACAATGTAATCACAACCATTTTAATGATAATTATAATGATAATGTCAAACAGTGTCAACCTACAATGAAACTAAACAGTCTATAACAATAAAATACAGTTAAATAAAATACAATAAGTAAGTAAATTTAGTAAGTAAATTTAATTTATAAAGAGCACAATGTCAGCGAGAAACTCACTGAATCTGAGATGCCACTTATGTTTTTTTCTATCTTAGCTGGTTGTCAGCAAAAGTATCACTGAAAAGAAATCTTTGAAAATTGCTGCAGCAATATTTTTAAAGCTAGATGCTTATAATATTTAACTGACAGCACCACAGCATTGAAGACGGAATTGAGCTTAAAAGATAAACATGCATTTTACGAAAAAGTCTTTTCACCGCTGAATATACGAGTAACTAATCTTTTCCAGATATTTCATGCTCACCATTTTATTTTCTAATTACTAGTGTTTTATTTGCCAATTTACTGCTTGGTTCCGTGCACCAGTCAAAGCCAACTAGTTTCTATCCGTCAGTTTTTGAGCAAATGTTTTATTTTTCATATCACATCACACTAAATAACTTCAGTTACACAACTGTGCAACATCATTTCCCCAACAGTGAAACACAATCTAAACGTTTGCAACATGCTTGATTATAGAAACTGCCCCAAAATGCACAAACAGTTTGCTATGCAAAATCATTCCTACCACACTGTTTTACATACATTTAATTTACTTTTGGCGTAGCATTTTAATCCAGCTTCTAGCTATGACAACACATAACAAAAACGATGCATTCGAGAAGTGGGTAGTTTACCGTGCGTGCGTCCCACATGGAGACGGTTTTATCGGCGGAGCAAGTGAGCAAAATGTTGGAATACGGCAGAAACTGGACGGCGTTAACTGACTCCACGTGACCGCGCATCGTGTAGCGACAGCGCAGACTACATTCCGCAAAACAGACACAATCTCAACGTCAATATCAAAATTATACAGTGCAATATCATGAAGCATCTCTATTGCGCTGAGAAATAAAACAAACTAACTACAAACAAACTTTGCCACAATGCCGAAAACAATAGGCCTACTGTCGTCGCTACCGCGAACAGTACGCTAACAAGAAATTTGAGCTAATCCTCACGAGACGTGCGAAAGCCTATTGCAGATCCTGTTCAAAAGTTGTCTATTTCAGCCATTTCGTCGCAATACACTCTTGAGGCTGGAAATCGCAAAAACCATTAAACCCCTTACTGTTTTGAGTTCAAGGTCTTTTGAAGTCGTCGAAAAGCTTGTCACTAGTGCTTGTTGTGATAAGCAGCATGCCCATGCCTATCTGCAACCGTTTTCACGAAAGACTGGCCAAGAACGGTAAAACAACGACTTTTACGGGGTACCGCTTTTTGATGTCATCGTGCGCAGGTTTCCTTTAACCTAAAAGGTCAAAACTTGGACCGTTTAAAATCTACGTTCAATACAGAAAATTCCATGTGAAGCTTGTTCTTGCCTATCTGTAGTGATTTCGGCACAATGCACTCTTGAAAAGTGCGTTGCAGCCCAAAATCGCTAAAAAATCCATAAAAACCTCTATTTTGGCGTTCAATGTCTTCTTTGGAAAAGAAGACATGCACGACATTACTCGCAAGAGGATACGTGCATTATTGGAAAAGAAGAAGAAGAAGGTCATCCAAGGTCATTGTTGTCGGTGCAAATAAAAAGTTCATGTACGACTTCCTATTAGTGATTAATAGTAACCTAGGCCCTATCTCGCACCGTTTCTGAGATACAGCAACTTATTGGCTAAAAATCACAAACTTTCCCTACCCCCTCTCATTTAGTGCCTTCGCTCGCCTTTCGAATTTATGGAAAAGCTTTACGGTTCCTAAAACTAGAGTCTTTCAAGCAGCTGACGGTGAAGATTTGGTGATTCTAGCTTGCACCGTTTTTGATTGATCCACCCGTGTGACAGACAGACAGACAGACAGACAGATGGACAGACAGAATTGCGATGGCTAAGACGTGCTACAGCAGTATCTGCTTTCGCACGTAAAAAAGCAACAACTTTAGAACAGTAAACTAAACAACACAATGTAACCATAACCAACCAATGTAATTATGCCACACAGCCACACACAGGTCGCTTGGTGCCGTAACGGCAGGGTGTCGAACTCACCATCAATAGGTCATGGGTTGGATTCGACTCCGGGTCGGCTTGCTATCAGGTGGTTACTACTTGGATGGGAGACTGTCTGCAGACAGGTAAACCATCTCGGTATATAACCAACACCAAAGTCAACTCAGCCTACCATACCTCTTCTCTGGGTACGTAATACCCCGTTTACATGATCGAGCGAACATTGAGCAGACATCAAGCAAATGTCGAGCAAACATCGAGCAAATATTGAACCATGCATAAAGCATAGCCTACACAAAGCAAAAATCGAGCAAACATCGAGTAGACATCGAGAAAACGTCGAGCAAACATCAAACAAGCATCGAGCAATTATATATGTTAGCTAGACGAGCCAGCTCGTTGAGCCAGCTTCATCGTGTAAATGGGGTATAAATCGAGTGCCGGCCTGACTGCCTGGGGTTAAGGCAGAGCGCATTTACCTGTGCGACTGATCCCATATGGCAGGTGACGCTCTGCAGCTCTGCGATGCAGAAAGAGCTATGCACCTAACCTACTGACTCTAGTAATGTAAATAAATTGACACGTGCCAAAAATAATTAATTAACTGAACGATGAATCTGCACACAGACTTCATGCACCTGTTTAGATCCCAGAGTTTAGCAGTCTTGTCCATTGAGCAAGTTGCCAGGAAGCTGCCACATGAATGGTATGAACAAGCCCACACTGCCAGCACACCAGCCAGACATAATTGTATCAACAAAATACCCCAATAATATCTCGTGAAATTCAACAGATTTAGCAGTAGTCTTTCTTCACAAATCTTGCAGCAATGAAGCTATCTAATCAAAGTGAAAATAGCGGAATTTGTCAGGAATTGATTGTCAAAGCAAAATTGTTGCAGTTTGTAAAGAATCATTGTGTTTCGCATTCCACAACAAAGATTCTCTTGTTCAACAGCTACGTTGATAATCGCAATTCTAAGGAGCTAAAGTTTGGGATTAACCTGGCAATTATAACGTGGTTTCACCACGTATCTCCGAATTTCTTTACATTTTCTTCTTCTTAGCTCCTTCTTTTGTGACAGTGCACAAATCCCCAGAGTACTGTTGAGTAATGTCGGGCATCCAACCAGCTTACGTAAACTGTACTCAAAAATGAAAACGCTTTATCCTACTTGCTTACTAGTAAGCCTATTTGTTAATGATGAAGTTTATTCGCCATGACAGGCAGTAAAAGCAATACAAAAAAACCATGCAAAACAATATAACAAAAAGCAAATCAATGAGTCGAGATACACGACAGTAAAAAAACTAACTACTAAGCCTACTTAAAAACTAGTTACTTTTACTACACAACTGAAATGTTCAAATATTTTGTGATTAATGTCCTGTTCAGTACAAATGTCAATCATGACATCGAAATCATAACACATAGATACAAATTCTACAGACTGACTGTACAAGACAAAACACTTTTTAAGCACCACATTATCAAGTCTATGTAAAAGCCTATGTAAAAACCGAAATTTAATCTTTAAACTTAATAACAGTGCTGAACAAATAAATAAAAATAATAAATAAACAAAATGCACTATTACAGCAGCAATAAAAAAAAACAGAGTAATGATCAGATTTCCATTCGGAGCCACTAGATCGAGGCTGATACAGCAACAGATGAGGCAAAAATTAAAGTATACTTGCCAGCTTTCTGATGATCAGCAAACGTTTGGATGCACGACGCATTAGCAAAGTCCCAGATCTTGACAGTGGTATCACCGCTGGTCGTCGCTAGCTGTAGACCACTGAACATGCCACAGACAAGCACAAATGTACTCGTGCCAGCGCCTCAGATTCAGTCAGTTTCTCGCCGACATTGTGTGCTTTATAAATTAAATTTACCTACTTACTACTTACTCGTGCCATCATGTATGCGGTCGTCCGGCTGGTGATGCACACTCACCCACAGTGCGCAGTGGGCGGAGCTGTCAACCGTCACTTTTGTAACGTTTAAACATCTGATACCCTTCATCTTTAGATTTTCAAGCTGAAATTGGCAGATCAGTTACTCTTGTCCTGGAGGACGTTCACGCAAGTTTTAGTTTTTTTATATTTTTTTTGCTTTTGAGTTAAGAACCCGTATGTGACAAATGGACAGAACAAGAACTGCAATGTAGTCTAACAGGATGGCCAGATAAAAGAAGAAATGGCAAAAGTGGTGTATAGCTCTTAATAAAAAAAATCCATCACACAGCTACAAAGGGTCACCTGCCATATGGGATCGCACAGTGTTAGCTGCCACCCGACAAAGGTGAATGCGCCCCGCCTAAACACCAACCAGACAAACCGGTACTCGATTTACCTATCACAGAGGGATGGAAGGCTGAGTTGACCTAAGCGGCTGGTTACATACTGATATGGTTTACCTGTTACCATCTTGGTATATAACCAACACCAAGTATAGGGTGCTGGCGAATTAATATAAGCTGTCAATAGTAACCATGTCTCCATTTGCAGCGGTTTGTTCGCAGTTTTTGATGAACAGTTTTTGAGCTATAAGTGGCCGTATCAAGGTTACTATTGATCACTAATAGGAAGTGTCATACGCCCTTTCAGATAAGATAAAAATCGTCGACCTTGGATGACGTTCAAGGTCACTGACAGCCAGAACTGCCGGCTGTCCTAGCGACAGCTGGGTTTCTTGTTTTTATTGCATGCTTGTGATTAAGACGTACGAAGGATGGAAGTCACACGCAGCAACCCAGTCCGAGTGTCCGTGTCCTGTCATCATCAGTTCGCCGTCAGGCAGACTCCACAGCTTCCACGTGCGGTCGTCACTCGCAGTCGCCAGAACCTGTTTGTCCGGGTGCAGGGCAACGCTAAACACACCGCCCACAACACAACAATAAATGATGTACACCGTTTACCAAAATTAGCGACACCCCTTGGTTCAATCACACTCCATTCAGTTTGTCGTTGATGGATTTTAACGAAATATTGTACACTGCACTATCGTAACATTACTTACCGTCGCACTTATTTTGATGGCCGCACCTTACCGTGTGCATTCAGCGTAACGTCACTATGACATCAGAGTTTGTTTACATACATTCAATACGTTGTTATTGATCAAGCTGTGGTGTACTCACCTGAGACTAAGAGCTTGCATCGAGGCCAAAGGTGGCCACTTTTCGCACAAACTTCAAAGACTAGTTCAGAATGATTGTCTCCACAAGTGTTTTACATTTTGTAACAATTTGCCAGGTGTTAACGATTTTAAACTAATTTTTCTGTAGGGGTGTCGCTAATTTTGGGACAAGGTGTATAAATACAAGTATATACACCGTAGTCCATAATTAATGTGGTACTTTACTTTTGCTCATATCTTTGCCAGTCACTGACCGATTTTCAAAATTCTTTTACTGGCACACTCCACTGACAATTTGCAATAATGTGATCATTATATATTCCACCACGTCATAATTGTGTCTCTACGCTATCTTGTGTAATATAAATGTAAAAAAACTAACAATAATAACAAACATTTAAGTAAATGATAAAAACACTTCAAACCAACAAATTTGCGGTGAATGATCCACATGAAATTTCTTGACTGTGTTGGACCTACATAGTTTAATGTCATACAGACCATTAGCTGCAGTGTTGTTCTGAAGTGTCTTTTCTTTTCATTTAACAAAATATTTATTTGTTTTAATTGTTATATATGTATATTTCATATACATATTTCAGAAGGTAGTGTAGAAACACATTTACGATGTGGTAAAATTATAATGATTACATTATTGCAAATTGTTCACACAGTGTGCTGATAAAAGAATTTTGAAAAACGGTCAAAAATTGGCGAAAATATGGACAAAAGTATTAAGTGCCATGTTTTTATTGGTCCACCCTGTATACACCGTGTGGCAAAATTAGCGGCCCCCTACAGATAAGTTAGTGTAAAATCGTTAATACCTGACAGATTTTTACGAAATTTGAAGCAGTCATTGAGACAATCATTCTGAACTTGTCTTTAAAGTTTGAGCTCAAAGTGGCCACCTTTGGCCTCCACACAAGCTCTTAGTCTAAGGCAGGTATGTTTAATCCCTTTGTCAATAACGATGTACTGAATGTACATTTAATGTAAACAAACTCTGACATCATAATGACGTTATACTGAGCACACACGGTAAGATGCGTATGTAATAACGAGAGTAACCGTAAATAATGTTAAGTGTACGACATTTCGTTGAAATCCATGAACAACAAACTGAAATAGGCGTGTTTGAAGCATGGGGAATGCTAATGTTGGGACATGATGTATATCTTCAATTCACCATAATAATAGCAGCGAACACTTAATTAACTAAATTCAACTGATCATAACTGAAAAATAAGAAAAAAGTCACACAAAATCACGATGTAAAAGTCGCAGCAACGTCATATATTGTTCAAATCCTTCTTGGCATTTTAATAAATTTTTTTCCACAGCTGAGAACGCTCTCACCTAAAACCACAAATAGCAGTGGGTATTGGCAAATGGGAGAAAGGCAAGGCCTAAATTTTTGGCTCTCAGAAAAGTGGTTGGAAAATCTTTTTGTTGTTAGAAAACATTTGTCCAAAAATGCAAAATTTGGCAGTAAAACCCCTAATTTTTTTTAGAAAATTTAAGGGCCCAAATATAATCGTCAGCATTCATAATTTCCTCTGTTGGGAATTTACAATTTTCTGTCGAAATCCTATTGGAAAATTGCAACTTTTGCCCCGCCTACTTTTTCAACCACAAACGCCGCTGACAAATGGCATAAGTTAAAAAAACTCTCAAAAACAAACCACACTGTTTACTCACACTACCAAAGTTCTTATGCCAGAAATAATTGGTACCATAATCAGTTAATTATTTATTCCAATAAAGCACTTAAATCGCTTAAATAACTAATCAACTTGAAAACTAGTTTGACTTGTATCCAGACAAGCTGCTATGCTGCAATGGAACGAAAGGTGTGCCTTCCGTTGAGATCTTTGAAAAACACATGGTCGCTGAATCCAATTATTGAAACATAATGAATACATAAAACATGTCAAGTTTTATGACTTTATAATAACTATAATTATTATAATAGTATCTTGCAGCTATCCAGACTTGCTTACATTTTTTTTATTTTTTCTCATTTTAGCTATTTTTTCTAGTTTTAGTTAATGTTATTTATTTCTTTATTAGTTTTATAATTTCAGTCAGTTTTCTTGATTTTGATATTTTTGCATTATAACCTAATTGCACTTTTATTTTTATTTTTTTCCTATTTTATTTTTAATTAAAATATTTCAGTGTTTTTTAGTTTATGTACTACATTAAACTGATAGCTTGTTTTGTCAGTTTTTGAGTGCACATTTATATTCTACTTTATTTTACATTGTGTTGCCAAAAAACAGTCAAAATTGTTTTTCTCATAACTATGTCGAATTTTCACCGATTATGATAATTTTTGGCATGAAAACGTAACAATTTGGCACATCTGTGTTTATCATGGTAGTGCGTTGACATAAATTAGTTGATATGGAAAATAAGTCCACCTTATATAATTTTATTAATTTTATCGTTTTGGCCATCTTTATGCCCAAAAGCATCAAAGTTGGTAAAAATTTAACAAAGTTATGAGAAAAACAATTTCGACTGTTTTTTCCAAACACGGTGCAAAAACACGCAACGAGCAACGAGAAATCGACCTGGTGACAGCAAGTGTGTGAGCTGGTATGGTCAGAGACATGCGATAATTTCGCGTATTCTTCTGCTCTTTGACATCAGCCAGCAGTGGATTGATTCCAGTGTCTCTTGGAAACTTCGAATCCTACACATACAATGCAAGTCAGAGATATGTCATTCTTGAGGCATGCATAGAGCGACGCAGAAATGGAAATGGGTCACAAGTCATCGGGTCACCGAGTCGCCGAGTCAACAATTTTAGCCGGGTCGGGTCAGGTCAGGTCTCCGGTCTAAGTTTTTTTGACTAGACCCGATGTAGTGATTCGGTTATTGGAAAATTAGCAGACTCGTTTGTTGCAAAGCAATTATGTAGTTCTCTGCATGGAACCAAAGAATCTTCACTTCTTTAAAATATTATTATTGGACATTATATACCATACTTATCAATATATCCAGGTCGGGTCGGGTCGCCGGGTCACCGAGTCAGTTGTTACCGGATCGGGTCACGGATCAGTTCGTTTGACCCAGTTGATAACGAGGATGATGATGAAGGACGAATAAACTTTAACGTGGCGTTAAGTCCTAAGACTACAAAGACACGTAACAATAAGCCTAAACAGTGAAGTCACGTAATAGTAGTCAGCGCAATGAGACGTTCTTAGTCATGTCTGTAAGACCGGGCAAAAAGTTCGGTTTTATCGGCTCAGTTCCACTCAAACTGACTCCACAGCTATTTGGACCTGCTCAAGTTTTTTCTTTTATTTTTTTCATTTCAGTTTCTTTCTCAGTTTCAGTTTTCATTATTTCTTTTACTTTTTAGTTATTTTCTTATATTAGTTTCATGTGTTATGTCAGTCATTTTTCGGATCTTTTAAGATTCGCTTATAACTCTATTTCTATTTTCAGTATCTTTCATTACATTTTTCTTTAAGACTTTTCAGTTCTTTTTAGTTTATGTGCCAGATTAAACGGGCAGTTTGTCTGTCAGTATTTAAGTGCAAATTCTTTATTTTATTGTATTATATTGTTGTATGCTATGTGTTTAGCGGTAGGCCATTAGGGCATCCATAAATCATGCCAGGATATAGAAATGGTGAATGCTACTGACGTTTGGACAGCGACACTGGTTTGCTTTCGACACATCGACGACTTGGCGTTTTTCCCGTTCAGCCGCCAACGCCCGCTGTGTCGGTCCACGGCCGTAACGGTCTACACCACTGTTACGCAGTGGCGCCAAGCCTACAGACGAGATAACAAATCATACGTCTCAATATCACCCTGCAGTGCCATAACTACTGACCCCGCAGACCCCACAATGCGGGAGGGGGCGTGGGTCAACTGGGCCCAAAATTATGGTGTTTATTGTTTCACACAGCAAAAACGCGAAATCTGATGTCACCAAATGCAGTTTCTGGGATGCCAAAATGCTTTAAAATACGTTTTCGGCCGAGGCTCCATTTCAGACCCCACTGGGGGAGCTCACAGCACTCCCCCAAACCTCCTAGCTGCATTGAGAGGGCCTACTCGTAAGGAAAAGCAAAGTAGGGGAAAACAAAGAGACAGAAGAAAAGGTAAAAGGGGACAGAAGGTGAGGGCAGGAAGGGAAAAAACGTGAAAGGAGGGAAAAGAAAGGAGACGGGCCTTAAATGATTCTCTTGCAGGGGGGGGGCGAAATCTGAAGTTATGCCACTGCGACATTGTCAGTCACGTGACCGTTAGATTAGCAACTAGTGGCAATAGATCTCATATAGAATTCACGTTAACCAAAAAAGCTCAATCTAAGATGAGGCAAATGTTGCTGCTGAGGACGATCAAGGATGTGGATACAAAAGTCAAGATGACTTAGGCGTCAAGGAAACATGATGAGGAGATATTAGACTAAAGTACACAAACCAACAAATCTCACACAACATTTAGCACATAATAGTTGATTTGCCACACTAACTGATTTAGAGTAGGCCCGTATTTCATATTATTAAGTAACACATGTTGCACAGCATCACATCCAAGTATGCTATACTTGCCTGTAAGTAAAAAAACAAGTAAGGGTTTAAGTCCAGTAAGTGTAAAACATAACCCACGTAATAAGCACTAAGTAGGAGATAAAGCTCGAAGGTCAAAAGTCGCATAAATAAAAAACCTCCGAAGAGAAACAATTTACAATTAGTCCGTACAATTTAAAACAGAATATTATTTTAATTTCCTAAGATGTTGTTAAGAACGTCTATCAGTTAAACGCCAAGGACCATCATAAAATCACCGGGTTGGTTGTTACTGGAGCACATTCCAGGCGACATCTGAGTCGGTTCTTTTGTCTTCAACGCGCTCTTGAGGCCCTGAACATCGCTCATGATTCGATCGCGCTCCAGCTTAGACAGCATCTTCTCCTTCATCGCTGTCTCGTACTTGGTCTTCAGAGTGCGCAGAGCTGGCTCATAGCAGGAGTAGTGTTCACGCAGCCGACGCAAATCAGTGATTAGACAATTCTTCTCCTGGACAACTTGTTTGTGACGCATCCGATGATAGTCGCGCTCCTTCCGCAGGCGCACGTATGTGTCTTTGGCTTTCCTGCAAATCCGTGAGTGCTCAACACATAACAAGTCATATCAGGGGCGGCCTTTCCAGGCAGTGCACACATAAACATAATAATGAAACAAAAAGTAAGTAAATAAGTAAAATGTGAATTCATAGAGCGCATAACGTTAAATTAACCTTTAATGCGCTCGTCACACTAGTGCTAACTAAACAGGATTGTTTTAAAGAATTGTTTGAAACTGTC
>Ga0209367_1004144_pt1 | contig 19946 bp, 21 predicted proteins | sample WorMetLIZISLAND2_FD_187412 | JGI IMG/M metagenome (GOLD analysis project Ga0209367, IMG submission 187412) | Marine gutless worms symbiont microbial communities from Max Planck institute for Marine Microbiology, Germany - Olavius geniculatus... ...
GAAACGACCTTGATTTCTGCAAAAAATCGTGTAGATCTAAGCAGTATTTCTGAAGTTAGAAGCTATATAACAGAGTGGCCCCGTTTTTTTGGGCCACCCTGTAGACCGTGAGACGACGTAAGTAAAAGATATTTAGCAGAGTGGTTGGTACCATGCACTGATCAAGTTGGTTCTGTATATCGTCTGGCTCGCTGCTCGCTATCTCCAGACAACTCAGCCTTTCCTCGATGTCTTCTAGCAGATGCTTCACGTGTGCCAGCTTCCCGTCGAAATCTGCCGGCCGCTGGAATTTGACAAACTTCGCCGTCACCTCCGCGTAGTGCTTCTACGACACCACAAATTTCTCAGCAAATCATTATTAGCATTGTTACATCATTAGCATTATTATTAAAATAAATTGCAAAAAAGACGTTAAACACATGCACTCAAGCAGTTAGCCGAAACAACCAGTAAGAATTATACTTTCATCATGCCAACAGTATCGAGGCTAATATAATATTATTTAATATGAGTAACTCTAACAGTGACATAGAAAATGCATGAAACTCATGACGGTTTGACGAGCACAAGTGTTGAACATTTTAAATTGTTTGTGTAACAAATTGTTCACTAGTAGATGCAAACGTAGGCCGCTACCTACATGAATGCTGCAACTAACCACGATACGAAAGAATACGGCTGAAACATCGAATTGAGAAAAAAATAAACCTTGCTGAACGACATAATTAATATTCATTTCGTCCAAGGGAAACTAAGACGTCACGCAAACAATTGTTAAATAACCTATTTAAGTTCTCAATGCAAAACCAAACCATAGCTTTCACTTCAATACAGTAAACCTATAGCAGCCATGAGCGTTATGGCCATTATGGCAATTGGATAACGTCCAATGGGCCAATAGTCAACCAGCTGTCCAACCAAAACAAGCTTTTCTACTACCAGTAGGCGGTCGCCACAATAACCTGGCTAACTGCATGAGTCGGTTTCCAGTTTGCCCAGGGCAAGAATAAGTGCAAAAGTACAATATGCTTTTAACGTGCGCTGTCCGAACGCAGAACACACAGAAAATTAAATAAAATACAACAAAAATGGCCAATGTTTATAGAGTTCAGTAATGTGAAACTTTCAGAATAGTTGTAGAAGCGTGTAGCTTACCTTTAATATGGCCAGCTGATTTTCAAGCCTGTTTGCAGCGTTCAGTTTACCCTGTTGGACGAATAAAGCTACGTCCTTGTCCAGTTCCGTCATGTATGCGTCGTGCTGCTCGAATTCACTTTTCAAAGACTGCAAAATATGCCAGTCACAGCAACTCTAAAATAAGTCTGGCCCTACACTAACAGTGTAATGCAATGTCAGCTATAGGCCTAACTCAAACTGCTTTACATGTACATATGTCATTTAACTAAAAAAATGTCGGTCAAGTGCCGACACATTGTGCGGCCATCTGCCTAATTTTTTTAATTTTTAGCTAAAAATTGGCACATCCGTTATCGTTTTTGTCTCGGTAAAACGTTGACATTAATTTATGCTCTCCACATACGCCTTTTGGTTTTCGATTTAAGTGCCCGCATGAGACAGACGGACGGCAAAATACGCAATGCGGCCTATTAGGACGACCAAGACAAGGTGTGAATATAATTCTACATGTTTTCAGCTAGCGAAGCTAAATCGAAGTTCACTAATGTATTACACGCTATTAAACTGTGATGTAGTCATCGAGACCAAGTTTTGGTTTCGAGATGCCTTGGAGACAAAAAAATAAAGTCTTGGTCTTTGTTTTGGCAAAAAAATTTTGACAATTTTACAACTTTTCGTTAGCAATTACTATTAAATAACTAGTTATAAAGTCAAGCAATAATGGTTGTTATGGCTGCCATCAAGCGGCAACGAGTGCTCACTTTGTCGCATCTTATCGCATATTTTTAACAAAAATTGTTAATCAACAAGTGACACGTGACATTAACATGTTCAAACATCTAATGCTGCGTGAAAAAAATCTCGATCTCGGTCTATAAAAAGCCTTGTTTACATCATTGTTTACAAAAAAACTGATTACTTCAAATTCTTTGGGCATGTCGCTGGCGAGCACGTCAGCGTCGAGTCTGGTCTGCAGTAAGTCGTTGACGTCGGTCATCCATTGTGACATCTCAACAATCTGTGTTTCACGAGCCTGAGCTTGGAGTATCGCTTCTTCCAGCTGCTCGATTCGCTGCTTCGCCTGTCCACCGTATCACAACACGCCCGCGCTGACAGCCACGAAAATATGAAACATATTACGCTTCACAAAACAAAACAGCATTTTTATAACTAATTAGCGTATAGTAGCTGGGCTAAATAAGAAAGTATCAATCTCAGTCAACGACGTTGTTTGACGTCGAGGGTTGTGTGCATATAATCTGAAGGTTCGACATGCATCTTTACTGACTCTAAGCCTGACCCTAACCCTAACCCTAACCCATAAATGTTAAAAACATTGTTTTGCAAATAAAAAACATTAAAACATGTTTTTCACTTTTATCAAAAATTATTAAAAACATGCATAAAAACATTAAACTGCAGATGTTCCCAATCGCTACTTTTTTCGCCATTGCACTCGCAAAGAATTTCTAACTTAGATAATTTTTTTAAAACTAAAACCTACCATTTGTAAAGACAAAACCAGAATGTACTGAATGTACAGATCAAAAACAGCTTGTAATTTTGTACGTTTACGTTTTAACAAGATTAAAAAATATGACATTATGAAGCACAGAAAACATTTAAAAATAAAAAAACATAAAAAAATTTTTTAAAAACATTAAAATATAAAAAAACAAAAAAAACATGTTTTTTGGATTTTTTTTTATAAAAAAAACATTTAAAAAATGTTTTTACATCTATGCCCTAACCTACTCCAAGGCACCAAGGCACAGTTGAGAGTTAAAAGGAGATGTAGAGATTGAGTCAACGTGTGTAAAAATATACAGGAATAAACTTTAAAATATACTGACTGACCTCATCGAGGGTACGTTCAAGTCTAGTGCAGTAAGCGTCGAGGTCGGACGTGACGTCAGCAACCATGATGTGGTCGTTCAACAGCGACTGAGTCACTGCCGATACGCGAGCCTTCGTCTCGTCTTTGTGAGTCGACATGAAATTCTCCAGATCCTACAATGACAGAAACAATCTAAAATCAATAAACACAACATTATGTTTGACTCTGAATAACGGAATTAAGCTACTCCACCCGTTGTAACCTCTTAGATTCCGCGCATTTGTGTCGACATTGTGCGGTATACAACTTTACATACATACTTAGGCTATTTCAGTATTCATTCACTTACAATTTTGCTGCTTCCTTCTCAGCATGTTATTCATTAATTTTTTTGTCTGTCCAATGCTATGCATAACATTGGACAGAGTATAAAATCACCTGAGTGTCCGTGAGTCCGTGCGTCCAACTTTTCTTAAGCTATCTTTTTTCCACCTTACCTTGCCCTTCCCCTTTCCTTTCTCCTTCTCCTTTTCCTTTCTCTTCTCCATTCCCCTTCCCTATCCTCCTTCCCCTTCGATGGACCTTTTATAGTAAATCGCTGGTGACGAATCGAATGGTCTCATGACTGACAATGTTTATTGTTTAGTTAAAATAATACAGAAGGATGAAAGGATCATTGCTACTGTAAAATTTGAAATTAAACTGTTTGTTTTTTTACCGATCTAAACAGCTCACTGATTATATCTATACGGACATATAATGTAAACTGTCAAAATGCATTAGACAGACTCCGTGTTCATATAAACATTATCTTGGTGTTTGCATTTTGCATGGTTTCAGGACGTCAGTTTGTATGCTCATGTTGAGATTTTCGTACTGTAACGCATCGTATTCTTTAATACGTTACTTGTATATCATTGAAGTTAAAAATTGCAAAAAAACATCAATATTAAAAGGTGAAAATTTGTATGCAAAATCATCACGAAACGACTTACGTCTAATTCTTCTGATAGTTCTTCTGCATCTGCAGACGTCCGAAGCAAACCCTTTGCCAGTTTTGCATCTAATTCGTCTAACCACTTCGTTTCTTCCCCAATCATTGCTGCATTCATATAAACGTCAAAATATAATTACTAATGACACAAAATTTTGTTTAACAAAGCAGCTTTCAAAAGTGTTTTCTTCGAAGTTCAGCTAAATGATCTAAATCCAGCAAACTAAACTGCTGCGATCCGGATGCAATACATGCTGATCAATCAACATGTGAAAGCACTAACAAGTACCAACTCAGTACCCTATTTAGATCAATTATATTTATTTTACCGAACAGAAAACTGTAAAAAAAAATCATTTAAAACTGCTGCAGAGGTGCTGCAAACAGCTCGAAATAATTTTGCTATCCAAAGCTCGTTGTGTTAAAAACAAAAGTCCAAAAACCGACTTCAGGCGAACCACAACTTATGCCAACCCTATCTCCATCTCCAACCTTAAAATCTGTTATTGTTTTAACTAAAATAAAAAAAATGTTTTGTCTTGCCAGTTACATGTATCTTACATACACATACTTTATTTATACTCGTATTATGACAAGACGGTAGATGAAGTGGCTCACAACGTTGCAAATTTTGCCACGTAGAGCGGACGTTGTCTACGGCACAAACCGTGCTGCGGACAGACAGACAGACAGTAGATGCAGAGACGTAGACTAGACAGCCACAGACATGCTGTCTAACAGCAAGGGTCGCTTAAAAGACGCCTACGCGTGCGACAAAACCTCGCAAGTGACAGAAACAGAGCGGAGCAACGTACAGTGCAGCCACTGGCGACGTCTCGTGCGACGGCGCTGCCAAACCCGACTTGATTGATAACTGTACTGTACGAAGCCCAGCCCTGTTTTTGTTGCCAACGCACTCTCTTAGAGATTGCAGCGTCGCGAGCCATTATAACTCGAGTCATGTCAAATTATATTATATTACAGATTTCGTCGCTTGATTTTGCTGTCAACCGCTTCTTTATGAAGCCTTTTGATACAAGTAACATTAAAATTATAAAAGTTTGTCAATGCTATTTTTCTTTTGAATTACCAAGTGTCATAATTCCTAAACGTATTCATAAATTTATACGCAAATTCGAATGATGAGATTCGAGATTTTTACGTCATTATTTTGCATCCCTTAACTTTATTGTGTTTATATTATTACAGTAAGCATAGGTAGTTAAAATTCTGTTACCTATCAATGGTCATGTGACTGATTTTGTCGTATTATGGTATATGTTTATGTTTATTTTTTTTTCTTTAATTATTTTGTTGTGCTACAAGTGATGGTGAACAAAGATTTTCATTATAGACGAGGTACGTCGAACAAGACACATACTTCTATGTGAGTTGAGATTTTCGCCTGCCTGGCGGAACTTGTTGCAGTTGTCGGTGATCTGTTGACGGACGTCAGTAAACTTGGTCTCCAGTCTTCCTGATGCTGCCGCCAGTTCTACGGCTCCACAGTTTCCAGCCGCTGTCAGAATGCCGCTCATCTTCTCCTTGATATCCGCCATCTCCTTCTCCCGCGTCGCTTTTAACTCGGAGTCTAACTTCTGCACATTCGCAGCACTGCGACTTTTCACTCCTCGCGTATTGCATGATTAGCACCTAAAACGTTAAGCCTATGGTCCACACTGGACGCCATCAAAATGTCATCATTTGGTTACCAACTAGGATGTGTCGTGCTGTTTTATGAACTACTTGAAACGCGAACAGCTCATTACGCTAAATCTATTTGCTGTCATGTTTAACAAATTTGGCATAATTGTGACGCACATTTTTTTACTTTAACCCTCTAAATTTAGCCATTGGCTGCAAAACATAACAAAGTTGTTTCATAAGAATATTTCATATATTTATTAGCTAACACACAAATGATGTTAACTGTTTTTAACTATAAAAAATACTGTTATAGGGTTAGAGTTAATGGTAGGGTTAGGCTTAGAATCAAAATTAGGATTGCGGTTAGTGTTGTTTTAATGCCAGTATTCAATAGCTACGATTTTGCCATTTAAAATGGGTTCTAGTTTCCCATGTCTTGTCATGTATAATCTAGGAATACGCAACGAAAAATAAGTTTCATAATCACCTGGAAGTTGTTGGTGAACTGCTGCAGCTCGACGTCCGAGTGGACGGTGTACTCGCGAGTGAGATGAGAATGACTGACGTCGTCCAGCCATGTCTCCAGCGCCGCCACTCGCTCGAACGCCGACCGGGTCTCTTCGACGGCAGCCGTCAGCCTGGCCGTGTGTTGGCGCGACGACTCTATGACGCCGGCCCAGCGCGTCCTCAGCGAGTCGACGTCAGCTAGCAGGTGCCCGGCGAACTGCGGCTCGGCGTGAGACCGAAGCACCGCCGAGACCGACATGATCCCGTCTACTGTAGGTTGCATCGTACGAATGTCGTCCTGTACACCCTTTAGTACCCAAACAATGCATCAAACTCATGGCGGCTTGGTGGGGACGCTTAAAATGCAAGACTGGAATTTGCGGCACAGACGCGCTCAAAAATGCATGGCTGGAAAAAGCGAGACTGGAATATAAGGGAAAATGACTTGTGCATTTTCGATTGTGCTCCGTTTTTCAATCTCGCATTTTCAGTCGCCCCAGCTTGCTGGCATAACGGTAGGGTGTCGGACTTATGATCGCGAGGTCGTGGGTTCGACTCCCGGTCGAGTCGCTATAAAGGGATTATTAGTTGAATGGGTGACTGTCTGCGAACAGGTAAACCATCTCGGTACGCAACCAAATTGCAACACCAAGGTCAACTCAGCCTAGTATCCCTCCGTGGTAGGCAAATTGAGTATCCGCCTGTCTCGCTGAAGATAAGAAGAGGCACGTTCACCTGTGTTAGGTGGCAGGTAACACTGTGTGATTCCATACGGCAGGTGACGATCCATAGCTTTGCGATGGGTTTCCGTAAAAGCTATATACGACATTTCACCCTACATATCAGCAAAATGGCTAATGGCTTACGGTTTCAAAATGGAAACAAAAACTGATTTGTTTTAAAATATTAACTTCTGCCGGTGTTCTTCTATACCAGTATCACATAACTCTAGATTGTTTATTAGATGCAGTCACATATCGACTACTGTAATAACTGGGTAGCATAATTTTTATGTTAAAATTTGTGAGAAAATAACGCTTAGGTCTCGATCCTGGGCTTAAGTTTACTGCTTAAAGCTAGAAATCACTTCTGCTGTGTTATTTTCCTGGACCCCACAATTCACGCTTTAAACAGACGATGATACCACATTCAGTGATAATGCCCGTGCAGCCAGCGATCAATTGAGGTCTTCAGAGTTCGTACCTCAGATTCGGTGAGCTGTGCTTGCAGAGTTTCCGAGTCTCCGATAGCCGCTTCTTCGGACGTCAAGAAAACGTCAATCTCACTCATCCAATTGTTTACTCCATCCATCTGACTCTATACGTTCACAACAATCAGCTTAAATCAATTTTATCATATACACAAACAACGCCCCTAATAACAAACCCCCAATGTTACAAAATCCCTCTGTAACAAAACCCCACTGTGAAAAAGCCTTGCTACGAAGAAACGTTACTGCAACAAAGTGCCCCTTGGGCAAACCCCCCTCCATTGGTTAAACGTGTGCTTTTAGAAAACAGATAAGATCAGTACATATTGGTTGCCAGTCGTATGTGGCAACAAGACACAAATTTCAAAATTGTGTGTGTGTGTATGTACGTTGCCGAAACATGTCTTTTGCTATCTTTGCGGCTTCAATTAAAAGTAATCAACATTTGTACTGAATCGTGCTTTCAATTCAACCCAACACTTTGACATATACAGGAGGCTGTTTGTTGCACCGGGGGTTTTGCTGAAGGGGGTTCGTGACCATAAGCGTTTTGTCGTGGGGTTGTCTTTACCCCTTACACTCCAGCTGGTACATTTAGTGTGCAGAAAGCTGTCTACGTTTGAAATGTAAATAGCCTATTAGATAAAACAATAATTAATAACTAACTACGTACCAAGATATTACAACATGTATTATGTGTCAGTTGAGCTTCCGAAACTCTCCATGATGGTCGTCTTTATTACTCTTTGATTAATTGTTATTTTGTGAATTATTGACAACATTAATATAACATTCACAATCACTGATATTCACGACTACAGAAATAGCAAAGCTGTAGACCTACCCGGAGATGTTTTAGTTGTTCGCTGGCACCGTTAAACTTGTTTTGCCTGTCGTCGATCTCCGATAGAACTTTGTTCCAGCGAGTGTTGAGGTTTTCCAAATCAGCGCCGAGTTTGTGGGTGGACTGTTCGACGGACGCTTTGCGCAGTAAGTCTTGTCCGGCGTGGTTTATGTATTCCAGACTTCCAGCACGATCTTTAAGCTCACTTCTCAACTCCTGCTCACATCGACGACAAACTGACGACTAGTTAAAGAGTTAAATAACGTGTATACGTAACTTTTCATAGTAATTTATCTCACAGCAACAGAGCATCACCTACCACATAAAGTCACACCTGCCAGTCGACACACAAGCTTAGCGCATTTTCCGATTCATCCTGATATAAGAAAAATTGACTAAATTTGCAGTGTCAGATTTATGCACAGACAAACTACGCAGCTGTCTATAAGGCAGTGTCTTAAGTCTGTGTACCTAAAGCAGCAAAATTCTAAGACAATACCAAACTTTTAAAACATGCATGTATTTACTAATTTAAACAATTTTCTGTTTCAATTGCTGGTCAATGTTTTATAGACAACAGTTCTGCAACGTTGGCGATTTAAATAATTTTATCCAAACAAAAACGTGTAAGAAGAAAAATCAGAGCCACTTTCTTGTGGCGTAGACGCTCTTAGAATAGATAAAGGGAACGTCATTTTAGACAAGTGCCTACTGCGGCAGATGTTTAAATCCGTTAGAGGGTGTGCAATTGTCGCACAGCTGTTGCAGTGCAACGGTAGGTACTCAGCGTTTAAGCGTGGGTTGGTGGCGGTCGCTGAAATGTTGACGCGTACGTGCGCGCAGTCATGTGGTCTCTAACGCTGTTGCGAGTGCCTGCTGTTGCGTAACAGTTGTAAAAGTGAGCACCTTCTTAGATCAGCTCGACAAGTACTCGTGCTTAAGTCAACGCACTCTCTTATCCTCAGCGGGATGAAACAAAGCGTAGCGTGGTTGACTGGGGTAGTGGTATGCTGCTGGCTGCACCGCGGGTTCTTGTGCTTAAGGGTGTAGACGCGCTTGGGTGGGTAAAGTAGGCGTCATTTTACATAACTGCCTAGAAGGGCGACAGACGTTTAAATCCGCTATTATGTGTGCTTGTTAGCGCACCTTGAGCTGTGAGATCTGACGATTCATGACCGCGAGGTCGTCGACGACGAACGTCAGACCAGGCAGCGACTGTTCGCGGTAGGCCAGCCAGTCGCTCAGCTCGACGAACGCATCCATGAACGACTTGGGCGGTGTCTTCTGTAACGCTTTCATCAACACACTCTGTCGTTCCTCTACAACATCGCAAATATACGAACAATAATCCACAGCGTACTCTGTGTTCAACTCAACTCAGTCTCCTATCCACAGCAGCATGGAACAAGACATAGTGTGGTTGATTGGGGCGGCAGTATGCTGCTGGTTTATCTTGGTCCAACTGTTTGCGGGCAACGGATGGCCGCATAATGCATAGTAAAATGATATTTGCAGTCAATAGACGCGTTTGTTGGGCTCTGGCTTTGAATTTTGATCTTTCGTGTTTTAGTGGTGCACCCTAAAACATATTTTTGCTTGCTGTGGTTTCGGCAACTGCTGCCGCTTTTTTCGTAACGATTTCTGTTTGCTACTAGATGTCGCTGCGACCAACAATTCGACACCAGGCAGCAAACAGAAATCGTCTCGATGAAGCAGTGGTTGCCACAGCTTTCGTAAATTAATCAGTTGGTGCATTATTGCACTGTTTATTAGTCAGTTACTGTTTCGACTAATAAATTTATTCAGAGATAATTAGACCCGGCCCGTACTAAGTCTTTGATTGGTGCTTGTCCATCGGTCGCTAAGTTGAGTCAGTTTGTCAGCAGCTGAAGCCGGCAGCTTGTTTGTTTTCTGTAATTCTGATTCTTGCTCTTTCAGCTTCAGCAGACGCGCTTCTTGTGACATCAGCGACTTCTGCTTCACCTGGTAACAACAAGATACAGACATGCATTTGTAAGCAGGCACGAGTTGCTGTTCGATACGAAAATTCTCATAAAGTCAAGTGTATTGGTTACGTGGCTAGCTTAGTTTGTCACAGATAACCAAACGAAGAAATATAGCAAAATTAATCAGCAGACAAAATCAATCCTAAAATAAATCCCAAAGTCAGCGAAGGTAAACTTACGATGATCTTAACCACGGGTGCTTTTGTTCCTGCGCTGTGGAACGTTTAAAGAAAATTTAGTTCTGGTTCTTGTGCAGTGTTTCTGACTTTAGAGCTAGAAGTCCTTACAGGAAAGTTGTAAAGAGAGAAAGATCAGAAGGTACGCGTCTATAAAGTAGACGGCCACTAGTCGCATAATAAACATCTCAATCTAAATTAAACGTGCTGAATCAGGCGTCAGGCATTTCCCCGAACGGACATTTCCCGTACGGACAAATTCCCGTACGTACATTTTTTCCGTACACGATTTACGATGGCTAAGAGATAAACGAAGCAATACAAACTGTATTTTTGTCATCATTATTATTTTTTTATTATTATTATCTATCGTTATTAGTTATGTTTCTTTCATGGCTGTCATTTGACGAATAAAGGTGTATATAATACACACGCGACACTGGTCGAGTTGTTGGCTCAGCTGCACGAAGTCCTTGGCTACGCTGCCAGCATCACAAGACGCCCACGTGTCGTAGATGTCGATAGTGTTGCTCAGACTGTCGAGTTCTGTGTTGAACTGACTGATGACGTGCGTCGTCGTCACCGACTGTCTGCCGGCCGTCACTCTGGAAGTGACGTCACTCCAGCGCGCCTCCAGCCGTCGCATTGCTGCCTCCACTGGCTCGGTCGCATCATGCGCTGTGTACAACAACGTTTAACAGCGTTACTTTATCTCATAATCTATACTCAATCCTATCTTTCGCGATAGTGTCTGAAGTGTTATGAATAGTGCCCGTAATCTTAATTCACTCTTGAAGCGTGATGACTGATAGCGTCTCCCGCGTGTACACCATGTCTCAACAAAAACGTAGGGTCAAAGTTCGGAGCCAAAACATGCAGTTGCAAATTGCTGCTGGCAAACACAAAATAAGCGATTCCGTCCGTTGCCAAGTTACGTGGTCTTTGTTGTCACTACATAAGACAGCACGAGAAACAAAAATAACCAACCTGCGGCGAGTTCTTGCAGAAGAATTTTAGCCACATCTTTCAGTTGGTCAACTTGCTTCTGGTGGGTCTTCATGTCAGCGTCAGCGTCCTGCGAATACATAGAAGCATTTAATCATGCAACACTGTCACCACTAATATGGAATAATTTATAGCTGGTTAAATGGCTAAAACGGCAAAAAATAGCAGCTAAATTTCATCGCTCATTTTATGTATCCGTTTTGTGCCATGCATGCAGGCATGCAATGTTAGCAAATAACTGAAACTAAAATACTACATAGTAAAAAGTTAAACACAATGATGGTCTTAGCCTAATTAAATTCAAACAATGTGATTGTATGTCACTGTCGCCATGGTGCTAATAGTCAGATCAAAACGTGCGTGTGTAGGCCTATAAAATGTTCACATGAACCACGATATCTTGCATCAAGCTTATAATATCTTCTACAGAAGATCAATTACTGTCATTTTACTGCAATACTAATGTATATTAAAATATTAGTTGCATTTGATTGATAACTACATTTAATTTTATACAGCAAGTGTAAAATTGAAACTGAATACAACTAATGGAAAAAAAGTAAAACTTTGATAATAATAATAAAAAATAAGAAAAAAAACTAATTTAAGCAACTGGATGCTAAGGTGCTTGCTTTAAATTACAGTAAACGATTAAAAATAACAAAATGAAACAACTGATTATGGCGAATAAAGCTTTGTGTGTGATTACACATGCATACCTGCACTTTAGTGTAATATCAGGCATGCCAAAAACTGTGTAACAGCCTTCCAGTTTGAGCCAACATTGACTGAGAACAGTTTAAATGGTTGATAAAAACATTCTGCTTCAGTGTTGACTTTTGAGATCGCTGCGCATTGTATCAATCTGCTGAATTTTCGTCCTTCAAGTTTTCTAACTTTTCTTACTTACTTACTTACACACAACTGAGATAGGCCTACAATTTATTCAAATCTGACCTCAATGAGAACAAGTTGTTCTTCTACGGTCAGCCTGGCTTGCGGGTCGGCGGCGGCCGAGTCGCTGTTGACCAACTCCAGCAACGCTTCGGTCTGATCCAACCATTCGCTGAGCGCCGCCAGCTGACGATCGAACTCAATCTTACTACGCTGGTCAGCGGGTAGTGCGTCAACGCGCGGTGGTCGCTGGACGTCGCCTGCGGCAGCTAAGCCTGATGGAGGACTGGTGACGGCGAATGAGACAGACTCCATGCCGCTACGAGACACGGTCACCGTCTGCGAGCCGGTTGCCGACGTCGAGACAATCAGTTCCACACCGGAATTGGCGATCTGCAGCACAGACCGATACGAGTTTTTCAGTTAAATCGGTGACTCAATGCATGAATTGGTTTCTCACCCCAAAATATTACCAGTTAGCAATTTGCAATACAATTATTTGGCTGCAACGGGGGGAAGTCGTTTTGGTACCATAGGGTAGAGATTGAGCAACCCTATTTGCTTCTTGAGACAGTTTTTTTCGGTAAAACGTGTCGTTTAGCCACAATACATGTGTTACAGACAAAACCCTGTAACATAAGCGCGACCGGCTTAAAGCAGGCTCACCTGTTTGCTGCAATGTTGCATGCGCTGGACGACACTGTCCCAGCGTTCCTGACAGTTCTGCAGCTGACTGTTGACAGTTTCAGTCGACCGCTCATTCGTTGTACCGACCTGCTGCAGCAGCTGCGAGCCGAGATCATTCAATTCATCGAAGTACTTGATCATCACGTCCATGTCGCCTTCGATCGCCTGCACATTACAAACTGTAATGCTAGTTGCAGTAGATGTTTTTCTATAAAACATCTACTTTATCTTAGTCGATGCATTCGAAATCATAAAGAACTTAAGTTAATTCGCTGAAAATAATGCCACATAAGTTGTTGTTGCTGCTGCTGTTTTTGCTTTTGTTCTTGTTTTTGTACTTGTTTTGCAATCCTCTTCTTGTTTTGCTGCATTATAAAGCAAACAACCGCGTAGTCTAGGCCATCTAATCGTGGTTTATTTGCGATACCACCCTGTCTGGAGTGGTATATGCTCGTACTGCGTGCTCGCTTGACCACTCCAGCAGTGCTGTATCTAGTAATAACAGATCTGCAGCACTCGTATATACCTTGAGGCACTGCACTTGTTCGACGACGTCGTGAACGTCGGCGACCGTCTCGTCGGGTGTCGTCGTCAGTCCGTCGTCCTGGGTGGTCCAGCGTCTCTCGATGTCGGCCAGTACGTCCTCGGTGTCGCTCAACCACGAGACGAAACCCTGCAGACGTTCGGAGAAGACGCGCCACCTGGACGCGGCCTCGGTCAACGCGACGCTGCGTTCTTCCATCCACCTACAGACACTCGTCCATCGAACTCCGAGCACCTCCAGCTGCTGCTCCATCGCCGTGTACGCTGTCCCATCATACAAACCATACGATACGAAACGATACGCTACCGTACATGTTTTGCGCTGCCAACTTAAGCTAGCACGTACACTAAAACAAAAAGCCCAGCTGTCGCTAGGCATGGCCGACCGTACCGCCTATATTCGAAGGCCAGCGTCCAACTTCCGGTCGCAGAAAAAAACAATTTCCCAATTCCATACATGCTACGGTGACGCTGCTATATCGAACGCTACGTAATAATCAACGCTGAGATACGATACGGTAATTTGGCGCTCGTGGGTGATGGCTGCAGGCAGCAACTTTGCATTCAAAATTGCGGCAAACCGCTGCAGATAAAGACATGGTTACTATTGATATCCTGTAGAAACTCGTCATTGCTTTATCCAACGGTACCATCACCGTCCGCTACGATGTGCTGTCTAGCCACAATACATGTGTTACAGACGACAGACAGACGACAGAGAGACGACGCGTCATACTCAGTGATCGACCAAAAACTACAAATGTTTAAACGGAATCAAAATGAGTATAAAGGAACAACTATTTGTACGTAGACAAACCAAAAACGTTCAAACCATAACCACTAAGGTACGAAAGACAAATAAATCTGCGTTAAAATGTCCTTTATGTAAATGCTCGTGACTCTCATATTAAACGCTAAAAATGCCCATTTAATGTATAATTTCTTTGCTAAATCTAACACGGTCGTTTGCCACGTAGAAGCGAACATCGTAGATAACTAGTAGAAAGCCTTTATTCCAAAAATATACCTAAACGTACAAATGACAGCTCGTCACATAAAACAATTCTTGAACAAGTTTTAAAACAAACTCACAATTTAATCAAACACGATAGCCTATTTGTGTATTTTATTAGAAGTTCGCATGCGATTACTAGTTGAAACAAGCAGCTGAAAAGTGTATACCGGATTCGGCGTTGTTTTCGTCGACGACGACCACCATGCTGTGAAGACCGTTGACGATCTCCTGTAACTGTTCCACTTCAGATTGCATCAGCTACACCGGCCAACAACACGCAGTCTCATTATTAATGTCTGTTCGTGATTCGTGATGGTGTGCTCTAGTGCTGGTGGCGTGGCCTAACAAGAAATTGAGGTAATGCTCACGAGACGCGCGAAAGCCTATAACAGTTCCGGTTCAGTAGTTTAGCTAAAAATTGGCGTGTTCACGCTAAGTTAATATACAAATACCAAATTCTCTATCTGGCGTGGCGCCACCTTGTGAACGATATACTTGTGTCGCAGCCCGAAATCGCCAAAAAAATCCATAAAACCCGCTATTTTGGCGTTCAAGGTCATTCAAGGTCATTGAATTCGGCGCCAATCGAGAGCCAATGTACGACTTCTTATTAGTAATTAATAGTAACCTAGGCCCTATCTCGCACCGTTACTGAGATACAGCGACTTATTGGCCAAAAGTCGTATTGCCCACCCCCTCTCATTAAGCGCCCTCGTTCGGGGTGACTCCCTTCGAATTTATGGAAAAGCTTTGCGGTTCCTGAAACTAGAGTCTTCCAGGCAGCCGATGGTGAAGATTTGGTGATCCTACCTTGCACCGTTTTTGACTGATCAATCCGCGTGACAGACAGACGGACAGACGGACGGACAGAATTGCGATGGCTAAGACGTCCTGAAAGCAGTAGCTGCTTTCACGCGTAAAAAACAGTTCAAAGACAAAGGAATTAAATAAACTGAAATAAAACGAAACGATATGAAATAAAATGAAATGAAATAAACTGAAATGAAAGCCACGCATTACAGTTTTTATTTTAGTTTTTAAAATTTTATTTAGCTTTATTTTGTTTCATTACGCGCGAAAGCAGCTACTGCTCGATGACTGCTCGATGTTTGCGTGATCGTGTAAACGGAGTATTAATGAAAAAACGTGATAATGAAGATAAACTGACGCGGTGGGTGTGAAGCTGTTGGAGGACTTGCGGTTCACTGCTACCCACTGGAGGGTGCGACTTGATGCGAGCATCCATTTGATTCAACCAGTCCGACAGCTGGTTCAACCGCTGCTGCTGTAGATCCATTAGCACGTGCTGCAACCTAGCAGACCGGCATCGTATCAAACATCACAATATTTATAATTAAATCAGGCAAAATACTCATAGAACTAACAACATAGCCTGACCGAAACCAAGGTCAACTCGGCCGTCCACCCTTCCATCGAGTAACAATCTGCCTGGCCGAGTTAAGGCAGGGTGTGTTGAGTGTTTACCACAGCAAAGTGGCACGTGTGATCCCATACGGCAGATGACACCATGAAGCGTAGCTCAGAGACGTGTTCCCATAAAGATATTACAGCCAGCTTTAATCCTTGAACATTTTTTCTGTTTTAAAAAATACTAAGAACTAGTAAGAAGGAATGAGCAAAAAATCACGAACCTGGCCTGCCTGTCCATTGCCTTAAGCCGCAGTTCCTCCCAGCGGTCGCTGAGTCTCGTCAGTTGGCTGTCAACCGTGTGTCGCTGCTCTTCGTCGCTGAGTGAAGGTTGCTGAAGGAGACAGCTGCCGTCGTGCAGGACGCTGCCGACGTCTGTCTGCTTATGTGTCAGTCGCACCATGAACTCCTGACAACAGTTACAGCTACAGGTAAAGTCCGGTACCTGCTGCAGATTGCTGAGTAGTATTCAGTTTATGTTAGTGTCTTTTAGGACGCGTTACACCAAGGTCGTTCAACTTTAAACCCGGGTCAAATCTGAATTTGGACCTAGTTCAGCCGTAAATTGCGTTGCACCAACGCGGTTCAAGCGTTGATCTTTTAATGTGTTTTTATTAACGTGCGTTCTTTTGAAAGACACAGCGTGTTTTTATTAGTTTTTAGAATTCGAAATTTCTGCCTGGTGCCGAAGAATTTTTGCAAAAGTGAAAGTTTTCCGTTTTTTGCCCCCTAGCGATATCTCTGCCGTTTTTGAACTTTGGCCCACGAATTTTTGCGGTCTTGTAGCGCTTCCCGAGTGCACTGCATGGTTGTCCAACCACAAGTAATCTAAGTAAGTAATCTATACACTTGTACGTGTTTTAAGGCAAATTACAATACATACATACAGCACTTCTTACATGAGATGAACTCGTGGCCAGAAGCACTGTACAATCTCGGAAGTGGCAGCTGATTGGCTTGAGCTAATGATAATGCAACGCAATATGCGGATACCCATCGCCCGCGTCAGCGAACAATTGGACCCGCGGTTTGCAGCCAGCAGACTTACCACTGCCCAAATCAGCCACACTAGGCCTACAACTCATAGCCCATAAGCTCCTATACTCATTTTCCATCCCACGGAGGTTAGGAGGCTGAGTTGGTCTGAGCACACATACGAGACTGCTGTCATAGGCTACTGGCGTAGATTCGGAACTTGCTTAAGGTTGCTTGCAAATGACACGCGGTGAGAATCGAATCATAACGTGAAAGTTACGAGTCGACACCAACCGGTAGACCACGTGCACTTACAAGTTCAGCAGTGATACAAAATACGCTACTTCATGGCGATATTTGTCTGCAGTTGACCTAGATTTAATTCAAACACAATGCCAGCCACTTTAGTTTAATTTATCTGCTAAACGTGGCTACTGATCAACAAATCTGCACATTGCGATACATTCAACAAGCAAACCTCGTGATGGTGAAACTGTTCCTTTAGTGATTCAATGTCGTTGGCGACGGGATTCTGCTTGGATATCGTATCATTAGCCTCGTCCAACCAAGCCAGTACGGCGTCTAGTGCACTGTTGAAGCTAGCCACCGTCACTTGACTGCTGTCAACACCGGCTACTGGCGACTCAGAGATTGCCTACATGTGTGACAAAACATCGCATGCGACGACAAAAACCGAGCGAAACTTTTTACGTACAATGCAGCAGCCAATCAACTCGGGTTTGGTGGCGTCTCGTGTGCGATGGCGCTGCCAAACCCTAGTTGACTGACATCTGCATTGTACGTAACCCTACTATCACTGTTCATAGCCGTCTCAACTCTCAACACTCACAACCACGCACCGAATAACCACCTTCTACAAGTTGAAACAGTACAATGCAATGTTCTTTTATTAAATGCCGCTAGCATGACAAGAAACACGCTCAAACATGATTACATGCAAAAAACAATAGAATACACAAATGTTTATTAAAAATACAGAAATATGAAATAAAAACAATTTCACTCAGTAGGAGTTATTGTACAGTTTAAATAAGCTTACTAGTAACTAAAAAGCGACAGAAATTCATTTAACTAAAACTTTTATTTACTAGTTTGTTGACGTTGCGGCAACCGCTGCTGCTTTTTTCGGAACGATTTTTAAGTGCGAAAGCAGTTACTGCTTTCAGCGCGTCTTAGCCATGTCTGTTCGTCTGGCTGTCCGTCTGTGTGTCTGTCACACGGGTGGATCAGTCAAAAACGGTGCAAACTAGGATCACCAAAATTTCATCGTCGGCTGCCTGAAAGACTGTTTCAGGAACCGTAAAGCTTTTCCATAAATTCAAAAGGGGTCACGACAAACGAGAGCGGTAAATGAAAGGGGAGTGAAAAAATTGCGATTTTTGGCCAATAAGTCGCTGTATCTCAGTAACGGTGCGAGATAGGCCTAGGTTACTATTAATCACTAATAGAAAGTCGTACAGTGGCTCTCGATTGCCACCGAATTTAATGACCTTGGATAACCTTTAACGTTAAAATAGGGGTTTTTATGGATTTTTTAATGATTTCGGGATGCGCAACATATTTCAACAAAAAATTTGAGCTAATGCTCACGGGACGCGCGAAAGCCTATAGCAGTTCTTACCCGCAGGCAGTCACCCATCGCAGTACTAACCGGGCCCGGCGTAGAGTAACTCGTTTCAGCCGAAACGCGTTAACAACTATGCCACGCCACCAACGCCAGTACCGTGGCGCCGCCTTGTGAATGATATAGACTTGTCCAGGCCGAAAGTGCCAAAAAATCTACAAAACCCCCTATTTTGGCGTTCAAGGTCATCCAAGGTTATTGAATCCGGCGCCAATCGAAAGCCAGTATACGATTTTCTATTAGTGATTAATAGTAACTTAGGCCCTATCTCGCACCGTTACTGAGACACAGCGAGTTAATGGCCAAAAAGTCGCAAATTTTGCCTACCCCCTCTCATTTAGCACCCTCGTTCGGGGTGACCCCCTTCGAATTTATGGAAAAGCTTTACGGTTCCTGAAACTAGAGTCTTCCCGGCAGCCGACGGTGAAGATTTGGTAATTCTATCTTGCACCGTTTTTTACTGATCCACCCGTGTGACAGACAGACGGACAGACGAACGGACAGAATTGAGATGGCTAAGACGCGCTGAAAGCAGTAGCTGCTTTTGCGCGTAAAAACGAATTGCGCCGAAAGCAATTGAGATAGACATGGAAAAGCTGCATATAAAATTTTAAGCATTGAACGTAGATTTTGATGGTCCAAGTTTCGATTTTCTAGGTTCCAAAATACCTGCGCTCGAGGGCATCAAAAACGATACCCCCGTAAAAGTCGTTATTTTACCGTTGTTGGCCAGTTTTTTTTCGTGAAAACGGTTGCAGATAAGCATGGGCACGCTGCCTATCACAACTAGCACTATTGACGAGCTTTTCAGTCGTATCAACATCGATAACTTTGAAAGACTCTTAAACTTCCAAAAACGGGGTTTTTATTGATTTTTGCCATATTTGGCTGCAGCGCACAATCCAAGAATGAACTGCGACGAAATGGCTGGAGATAGACTGACAGTTTGCAAACAGGAACTGCTATAGGCTTTCGCGCGTCTCGTGAGCATTATCTCAAATTTCTTGTTTTCATAAATAAACCGAGACGAGGGATCTTCCCAGGTGCGCTAAAAATGGGGGACTGAAAAATGCAGGACTGAAAACGGAAGACCAAACTGTCGAAATATCAGAAGTAGAAAACAATGAACCGGAAAATAAAAAAAACAAATTTCAGAAAGTGAAAAGTGGAGGACAGAAAATCTGAAAAAAAATTCAAAAGATGTAAAATGAAGAAGCATGTAAAAAGCCTCTTTTGGTCCAATATTTTCTGGTCCTCCATTTTAGTCAACATAAATGTACAAAACATCAGTTTATACACTTGTTAACGGCAACATTTAAGGACTTGCACATCGAAAACAGCAAAAATTACAAAAGGTGATATTATTCAGCAGCACATTGACACACAGTCAGTGTGA
>Ga0209367_1004145_pt1 | contig 19945 bp, 10 predicted proteins | sample WorMetLIZISLAND2_FD_187412 | JGI IMG/M metagenome (GOLD analysis project Ga0209367, IMG submission 187412) | Marine gutless worms symbiont microbial communities from Max Planck institute for Marine Microbiology, Germany - Olavius geniculatus... ...
AGTAATTTTCTGAGCTGACGCATGCACTACCCAGTATGAATTCATTGTTGTCAATGACCAAACTACGACTTCTGCATTTCACAAGGTAGTGTAGCAACAACCTTAGTGCGAGGTGGCCAAAGCTACAGACATTCACGTCAAGTTTCTTTTTAATGCCACATGCCAAAAATTATTAAAATCGGCCAATGTTTCACGGAGTTATTGAAAAAATAAAAGTGGTGCATTTTTATGGACCACAGTGTCAAGGGTAATACTGTTTTTGCATAGTTCACTTGCCAGCAGCAAAACAAAGAATATTTAACTGCTGTATTTAAACACTGACTTTAGTCATGTAAAGAATTTCTTTCAGAACATTTTGCTGAAAACCGCTTGACTCTGTGACGTACGGTTGCAAAATAATGGTGCCATAAACTCCGTGTTTGTATGAACATATCTTGTTACAACAGCGAGCAAGACGTACTTCTCTATGGAGCCGATCATCCAGTAGACCATTGGGAAGTAAGAGATTGTCTCCAAGAACGCAAGTTCCGGCCTGCAGCACAACAGAACGTGCCCAGTGCGACGGTAAAATATGACTTTCACACAGCTCCGCGTAACAAGCTTTGTAGCGCCAGCCGCAGTGGTCTCGAGTTAAGTGGTGTCGAGGGACCTCAAATGACCATAATTAGTTTACACGCAAAGTTTTTACGTCTCCGTGGGTGGGCTTCGAGCAGCGGAGTTTCGACCGCATTAGAAAATTCGATTACACGCCGAGAAAGTCAGGGATGAGCCCACGGTTAGTACGCGATAGTTCATCAGTTCGCCTACGGTCCCGCAGCTAATTGGCTGACATAACGATCGTATGTATTGGAAAATAAAAAAAATTATTGTCTCTAGGAACACTAAATCTGACCTGCCACAAAACAATTTTTTCACTTTCTATTGATTTCCTTGAAATAGTCCAAGTAGAAAATAGAACGAACATGAACATCCCACTCTACTCTACCAACACGCAAAGTTTCAGCTTCCGATTCATGGCAGCCCTTCAATAATGTTTCGATCGACAAAAATTCTCATAATTACCACACGAGCATTGCTGCCGTTTCGTCCAACGAGACATTATCGAATGCATGCGTGTGACTTAAACGGACAGACACGCAGAGGGACATGCAGTAGAAACTTATTTGTCGCAATCGCGCTATGTGCCTTGCTGATCCACCATAGCTAAAGGTCGCATGAGCGAACCCATCTCAGAGCTGTAGGCATGGCACTCCGTATGTTTGCTTCTGTATTGCTATCACCGTAATAATGAAAACTTTGAAAATAAATAGACGGTGAACAAATAAATAAATAAAAATAACCAAACAGACCTTTTCTCTAGCAGCAGTATAATGGGGTTAAGCGATGTTTTTGGTCGAGCATGAGATCTGAGCGGCACAATGAAGTTATATAGTCCGTTGCTGGCGTAATCTGCTGCTATCATGATGGCTCGGTTAGGCCAGTTGTAGTCTTGTGCCCTTTTGAACTGACAGTGGTCGCAAGCCTGCAGTGATGCCATCACAATAAACATAGTGAGAAAGATCAACGTTAATAAGACAACGTATGTGTGTCTTTGCGAGTACTAGTAAATGTTGGTGTACGGACAATTAATCACCAACATATAATCACCCGACATTTAAACTTGTAGACATTTCATCACGTGACAATTAATCACTGCATAATCAGACATTTAATCACTTTTAATCATTTAAAAAATTTTTTAAACCTAAAAACCTCAAGTTTAACTTTTACAATTTTAAAGATTTGTAGTTGTTGTGCAATGAAAATTGCAGATCGTTTTAATTTTATAGGGTTCCTGTTTACATCGTGACTTGCGAATTTTGCTATAACGTGTAGAAAATAAGGTCATATGGAGACTTTTCTGTGTTGTAATTTTACTTCGCGTTTTCTGTCACACACTAAAACTCAAACAAGAAGCTTAGCTAACGCTTAAAACAGAGGGCGTCAGCTTCACGCTTTTCGTTTCATCGTAATGTTACTCTTGGTTTCTTTTCTAGCTCAAAAAATACAATGTTTTAGTAATCTTTGTAGGTACATGTAATATGAAGTGCTTGTGTTCTTTAAGTAAATAAATTATCATCTGACCTGTGCAAGCTGAAGGCAGCAGAGAGGTCGTTTGTCGTTGAGCAGATGACAAAGGGTCGGATGGGTTCCTATGTACGGAGTCACTGGGGGAAACCCGCACACCAAGCTACACACCACCATGCAAAACAACCAACATGTATTATAGGGTGGTGTGACATTAGTGTTTGAAGTCGTCGGTTGACGTTAGTGTTACCGAAGGTGGCGGTGGGTAGTGCGGCGACCGCCCATGCGGGGACTGTGGGCGGAGCTTGCGTGCACAACAACGTCGCCGTCGACGACTCAACTCTAATAGGGTGTTTACACGATCCAGAAAACGTCAAGCATTAGCACGTGTGTTTTGAATACATTTGCTGGAAGTTTGTTGGACGTTTGCTGGATCGTGTAAACGCCCCACAAACCTTAGAAGTCAATTCTCAACTCTCAGCACTGAGCACAGAACACAAACCATCAAAGTTCTCTAGAGTTGCTGCTCAAGCATTCAAAGCATCCAAAAGCGCACCTTAACAAGTTCAGTATGCCCAGAAATTCACGACATAAAAAATGGCTGTACAGTTTTGTGGACAATATGAATACTCGGCCAGACGGTATACCATGCCACATTCGTAGACAGGGTAATAAAAAGAAACAAGATTGTGAAGATCCCCTATACTTGTATAGCGTGCTTGATAATGCGAAAATTGAACTTCCATTGTTTATCGCCATCAATCTAAAAAGGCTTTTGCCTTCGACCACTGGCGAATTTGACGTTTGCACAATAGCGGCTATGATGACAGACATGCAGCTCCAGTTAACAAACATCTTTGCTCGACTAAATAACCTAGAAGCTCACGTCAGAAGCGAACAAAGCTCGGTTTCTATGGCTATTCAGTCTGTACATGACGAAGTGGCCTACGTCATGCTTTTGGCAGTGTGAGTGTGTCCTTAGATGCCTTTGACATAGAATACTTGTTTTTTACGCTATACTTTATACTGTAATGTGTGTATAAGATGTGCATTTTATGAAAAATAAGAATGTTGGCTCTGCTATTGTAATGAGTTTCAAAGAGTGTGTCAAGTAGAAAACTAATTCGTCTGTAGAAGCTGGAATAAGCATATTCACGCATAGGCTAGTATAGGCCTACAGATTAGCCGACGCACCACAATTGCCTACACCTGATTGGCCGACACATAACTTGGCAGCAACCAATCACAGACTTCTCTACGTTTCGCTGGTCGCGCTCCACTCCGTCACGACCCACGGTAAAACTAATGTCACTTCGTACCTCAGGCGGAGTAACACTAACGTCACATAATCTATTATACACCCCGCTTCACCGTTGAAGCAGAATAATCGTTTGACCTCGCCACTTACTACTTACAAATCCAAAAGTTTAAAGCATATTATATACAGGTATGCTATATAAAAATACAAATAAAAATTATTTTATTAAATTCATTAAAAGTGAATATGCTGTAAGTAAATTATTTTGAATTATTTTTTTTAATTTTTTAATATCATTTCTTAATTAATTAATTAATTAATTATTATTATTCTACTTCTAAGGCGGCAACGTATAAAGCTACCGATGTAGAGACCAGCAAAGATTTTGGATTTGGAAGGAAAGCTCTGACAAAGTCTACATATTTGTCGTGAACGAAATTGCTTACTGCTTCGACTAGTCCGTTAAATGTTTCAATTCTATTACTATATATTATTTATTGTTATTATTATGATGATAAAGCACAGTGTTGAAGAGGGTGAATAGATGCATGAGCGTGCTGACCACGGTTCGTCGGAGTGGTCGTCCAGTCCAGACGGACTGTCGGCCTCGCTCATGGAGTCCTCCTCCGAGGCCAGTAGCACATCACCGGCGGACATGGTCGACCGGCCGATGTCACACAGGGCCGGAATGAGCTCAATGCTAGGCCGGCGCTCCTGGTTAGACGTGGGCACAGACAGTACGTTGGACGGCGGCTGTGCAGCCGGTGGTGGGTCGGTGGTCGGTGCTGCCGCCGGGGTAGCTTCCACGGCGACGTGAGTCTGAGGCGCCGCAGACTTCTGATCTGTACCTGACACGCACGCACCAACAATGCAAATACAATCAGGCCCTCTCCAAATTTTGGGCTGTTGGAAAATTGAAAATCTTAAACTTGAACATTTTTGTCGAAAAATGCACAAAATTGGGGAAAAAACTCCATTTTAGGAAATGGTAGAAAAAAATGATTTTTACACCCGTATCTTTTCTGCCGGAATGCATGCAGCTGTTTGTCAAGAAATGGCAACTTCTTGCCCTTTTTCTCATCCCAACTGTTAACCCACGACGCCACTGGTCTAGACCCACAAAACTCTTACCTGCAATTATTTCATGTTGAGAAATAAAATCCGCTGTCGCTCGTACCGACTGTGGCGACGATGCTGGTGACTTTGGAGTAGCGGTAGCTGCCAGCTCGTGCGAGTGCTTTGATGGAGCCCGCCCGTGTGAACAGACCCTCCTTGTCTTCGTTCGGATGAGCCAGTATGAACGCCGAGTTCTCCTCCTTTGTGATGGACATGTAGAAGCAGATGTCCGTCACCTTCATAATGTGTCGCGAACCAGGGTTCAGCTGGATTGAAGCATTTGGAATGTTTTGTTTGATACCGACGAGCGCCACGCCGTATCTGTTACACGAACGATGACACTGCCGTTATTATGCCAGTGCCGAATTAAAGGCAAAGACCGGTTCACACGAGCCGTGTTCACGGCCCGTGTTAACGGTTGTTGATTTTGTGTCCCTTGAACACGGACCGTGACCATGGGCCGTGTACGTGAGCCGTGTCATAACAGTGCCTTAATAGAGTATTTCAAGCGCAATTTTGCAAACAAAATAAACAAATTATATATAAAAAATATTGTTTTTTCGTTACGTTTTTATCCATTACGTTATATCTAAGACAAAGAAACTGGAATTGGCTGTTGAGACAAGCAGTACGATACACCGATGCAAAAATTGTTTATTAAAGACGTCTGAAATAGCTGAGTCTTTCACAAAGACAGACGTGTCAGTAGACGTTTCACGAAGTCTACTTGCAATAATACAAAATACACAAATAGAAAATGATTTAATAATGAACACTGACAATGACGTCGTGTTTACGTTATCCACAATGCTGACAAAGACAAAAGGTTGAACACGAGTGCGCTGTTCACATGATCCGTGTTCATGGGTGCCCTGTTCACATGGCCCGTGTTCACGGCCCGTAAACACGGGTGAAAAAAACGAACCCATGTTCACGGGCCGAGCACACAAGTCGTGAACACGGCCCGTAAACCGTGTGCGCGGCCCGTGAACACGGTTTGTGTGAACCGGCCTTAATGCAGTGTTCACATGATCGAGCAAACATCGAGCAGCTAGCTCGACGTTCTATGGTAATTATCATGCTAATTAGGAGGACGGGCGGGTTGTAATTGGAAGGCCTATATAACACGTGATCAGCTGTGGGCTAAGAGCCTAAGCCTAGGCCTACATTTGAGCCATGGGCGGGGTTCCAATAGGCCTGCTTGAGCCAGCTCGATGTTTGCTCGATCGTGTAAACACCCTATAACTCGGTTGACTTCAGAGTGCTTTTCTGCGTGTATAGGCCTAGTTCAATTTTTTGGACAATATTGCTACTTAAACATTGTTAGTATTTCCATAATAATCATAATCATAAACGTTATATTGCCCTATCTACAACAGTGAGACCAATAGTGTATTGCAGGTGCAGAAACAAGTGAGTCTTTAGAGGAATCTAGTTTCAGATCTTCGGTCGCAGATAGAGAAGGAGCACTTCCTGAACTGGGTCCGTGTTTTTATGACAACAGCAGCGTTGGTTGTAGGAAAACGAAGCTAAATTCTTCAGTGTTAAATTTTTTATTAGCAGTGCATCAGTGCATATTTTTTGCTATGCTTGTTATACGTCTCCCTCTAGGCGTTAGTAAAAAATGGCAAACTTTGTAGATATTTTAGGCAGATTAGAGAGTGCAGACAGTTTAGACTGGCAACGTACTTGCGGTGGGCGTGAAAAGATGCGTATGTGAAGCTTTTGCCTTTGTACTCGCCAAAGAATCGACTTTCACCGAGCGTTATGTGATAGATCTCGTTGCCTGAACATCGTCCGTACAGTTTCATCCAAGGCTCGTCTGAAGCCTGTCCTTCTCTGTCAAATTCACCATCACCAGAATAAATATTCACACAATAAAACATAAGAATACATTATATACATATATTTTTACTTTCTAGATACCATTATGGGTAGAAAAGAGTAGTAAAAGAAAACGTACGCGCCACGCGAGGTGTGAAGAAGTAGTGTAGTGAGAGTAGATACACCCGGACACAGACAGTTGTTAGCCAACAATGCGTACTTAAACTCATCCTCGCATACCAAGTGTTCTGCAGTCAACATTCAGCCATATACTCACTACTGTCACGTCATTATATTGTCATCAGCATCATCATCATCATCAGCAGCAGCAGCAGCAGCAAATATCACAATCACGACGCTTAGGCCTAACATTTACAGGGTGGGCCAAAAAAATGGCATAAAATTTTTATACACCAAAAACTTTGTGAAATATGAACCGATTTTTAAATTTTTTCACTGTCGGAATCAGGAGAAAATTTGTAGTAACATTGTCACTAAAGATCCCATTACATCTCAAGTGTGTCGCTACACTACCTAGTAAAATATCAGTGTTTTTAAAAACAACAGTTGAAAACAAGGCGATATCTGTAACAATGCATTCTAAAAATTAACATCAAAAAAGCCTGTTTATTGTCTCAGTTGTTGTCCAGAGTAACTGCAACATCTTGGAGTTTTCACATCAAATGTTTTTTTAAGCTCACAAACTGAGGGCAGCATATACCGCGCGGATAAAACTGAGAATATCACATTCGTCAGCTAGTGTCGTGTAATTGTTTTAATGTATGGTAGAATTTTAGTGCTGGCTTTTTAAAGTTCCTTTTCAACATTTTACTGTTGTATTTTCTGTGTTAATGGGTCAATTCTATACGTTACAAAAGATACAGTAAGCTAAGTAAATGAATGAAAAAATAAATAATGTGCATTGAAAATTAAGTTAATTCATATGAGTTCATACACATTCAAAATTATGTCAATAAGTACAAATACAAAATAAAATTCCAAACGTAATACATTAAAAGTAAAAACTGTGAAATACACGTTATGATAGTTACATATTTATAAAAGTGTTAAAGTCGTTAAAAAAATGAAAACCTGCAAAGCAGACATGCATCTTGTTCTCTGGTCGAAATATCTGAACATACTGTGGACAGTGCGGCGCAAAGTCCTTCACTGCCCACGCTCGTAGAATAGTATGCTGGTCCTGTGATAATTACAACAACAACAACAACAACAACAATAATAATAATAATAATAATAATAATAATACTGACCAAAGTAATTTAGGAAAAGACGGAATCGTTCTGCTCGTTTGTACTTGTCAGGTGGCAGCATAGGCTTGACGGTTTGGCTGCAATTTGCAACTGCATGTTTTGGCTGAAGGTCGACAGCTAAATCTTCCAGTCTCCTTGTGGGACTGGGACCTCCATCTGACACATTGTGTGTCCTTGGGCCCCACAAGTGGACCCGCCAACATTGAAATCTATATCTGTCGCACAGTTTGTGACATGCACCATAAAGACAGACAGACTACGGTACGGAAAGAGTGTGTCAAAATGAGCGGAAAAATAAAACATTAATAGTTTAGTCAAGTTAATTAAGTTGTCGGCAAAAGTATTTACGTTTAGCGATTCGTCATATTATAAAAATGTAAATCAAATAAATAACAATGATGGAAAAAGCGTGCTAGCTAAATTAATCTAGAGAGTATGCGATTGTGATGTACTAGTACAAAATTTTAACAGATTGGCATATTATAAACAGAGACAGTTTATGCAATCAGAGGTCTTGCATGATAAGCCTACATGCTCGAGAGTATGTCAAAAATAATACAATAGACCTAAATGCTCAGATGCTTATTGTATAGTAATCCACAATTCCGAGGAAGATCTGAATAACAGAAAATCAAATGATTTCAATGATAGCTTATTAGTTGGATACTGTAATAAGAAAATTATCGAGTTCAGTCGAGTTGGCTGGATAATACTCACGGCGGCGGTTTTGTCCATGTAATTACGAGCAGCTATCATGAAACATGCCTCGGCGTCTTGCATTCTGCAATTAATAATATAAACTTCATTATTCATCATGACTGTTTTTCGCTGCATTCTAACTGGGGCTGAAAACAGATTTGAAAACTAGGTATTTCAGGCTTTAAAAAACACAACAGTCCATATTTTAAGGTTTTGTGTATTTTCAATTACACATCATATTTAATTTGATATATTATGCTGATTTTTTAGCCAACCCTACTTAAGTAACAGTCGAGCTTATGTTACAGTTGTCGTTCGTCTGTCCGTCTATCTGTAATGGATGTATTGTGGCTAAGCGTTAGGTCGCAGGAGAGAACGTTTTACACAAATAATTAGCTATGTGCCATAAACCAACGCGTGCAAAATTTCAGCCATCTAGTGCAAGTGGAACATTTTCAAATTCGAGGTTGAATGGACGGGGGGTAGAAAAATGTGCACTTTTCAATGGAAAACTGGCCATATCTCGGAAACAGTGAGAGATACGGCCAAGGGTACTATTAATCACTAATAGAAAGTGGTATATACTCTTTTAAATAGAATAAAAATCATTAACTTTGGATGACCTTGAAAATTACTATCCCAGCGACAGATGGGCTTCTTGTTAGAAAATAGCACATAAGTCTATATTTTAAGGCTTTATATTTATTGTGTACATTTACTTTATTTTCAATCACAAATCATATTTGATTTAACATTTTATAGTGATGTTTTAGTTTTGCTATAAATCATAGAAAACGATGGAACAGGAAGAATACTGTACAGCATGTTTTCTGGGTCGTAACTTTGGTCAGGTCTTCATTGTGCACCAGAACCCTAAAAACGTAAAAACTTTTTTTCCCAAAAAACTACGTTTGCCAGTTTTGATGCTGGCCCATGGCAGCAAATTTTCCCTGGGCTTCCGTCTTCCCCTGCACCAAATGTTTGGAAGTAACTGGGCGACTGACTGACCTGCATCGGGAGAGGTCACTGTCCTTGAGCGCAGAGCCCTGAATGTAGATGACTCGAGCCGCCCAGATCGGCACCTGAAGAATTAGCTTCATCGTCGGATCCAACTCACTCGGGGTCAGCAACACCACGTAGTAGTCCTACACACGCAACGCTTTATAAACAAGTAAGTAAGTAAACGTTTATAGTGCGCCCAACAGCAGCCAACAGAGTTGGCTTAATCTGCTGCACTTTACCAAAGTTAGCAGTCACTGAAGACTTCTAAGAAACAAGCTGATCCATGAGTTCGACTGTTCTGTACATAAGAGAGAAAGGCAGGAAAACTAAACAAAAAAGACTTGGGAACAATAAGTCGTTTTCAGCCTAGAATGTGGCGTGTTTGTGTTGGAAAAAATGGCAAAGCAACTACGAGTTTGATCTAACACGTTAACTAACAAAACTAAAACTGTTTTAAAGGTAAACAACGAGAACAAACAGTTATGTACAGCAAACAAAGTGTTCGAAAATCGACGACTCTGGTATCTATGCATCAGTCTGCACGTGACCAAAAAAATTAACGAAACAAGGTTCGAAGACGAGCAAGCCTGTCGGTGACGTGGCTAGCGATTGCTGCAGTAGCCAATAGCCGAGCTGCGAATAGACATTCATGCAGACAGAGTCGAATACAGAGGCGCTGTCTAATAATAAGGGTCGCTTATAGCTTGCAGCGTCGCGAGCTAACAGATGAGTACGTTAAACGAGAAACCCGAGAAGTCAGTAAGCCGTTAGGCTTTATCTAAGTTAAAATGTACGTCTGTCTTCAAAATGCCACAAACAAAACATTTGTCCCATCTTCCAGTTTAGTCCAAGGCATTTCAGCTTATTTAACAACGATGTCAATCACTACAAGCTTACCGAAAGCACGGCTGAAAGCTTTCAGCCAGAACACGCTAACGGTAAGCCGCATGACATCGTTAACGTTTATTTTATTGTCTGGCTTACTTCTCAACAGATGCGACCCTCTACCGCACGCAATCACCTGATCACAGCAGGCGTATGATGCAGTCTGCAGCAATGCTGGGCGAACGCAGGAATGAAGCATAAAAAATGAGTCGCTGTGGAAAATGACGTTTTCGTTCTTGTAGATCACAAATTTGTCAATGAGATAATTAAGACAACCTGCAATATATTGCGCGTTTTTACCTTTACATTTTTTGGCAAAAACGCGTCTCGTCTTTCTCTAATTTAACCTATTCGTGGAAAACACAAAAAGTAGTTTGGACAAAAAAACGCTAGATGGATACAAAATATTTCAGATGATAAGCAAAAACAGAACGACAACGAATTCTAGATCTAACATTGTCAATTTTATTAGTTTGAATACTTTTAAACCTAGCATTGTACATTCAGATGGTTTCTTCAGTGCTAACTGTGTACATTTAATTGTTTTAGCTATAGGCCTAGTAGCGCATTCTGGTGCCTTTTAGTTCTGTTCCATTCGTGTTCTGCATTTGTTCACTATTATTCCTATTGTCTGTAACTGAACGAGCTGAGGTAGTGGTATCAGCATCGCCGGATGAATACAGACGGAAGACTGATACGTGTGACCTGACCTATGTGGTGTAACACCTGCTAGCAGTATAAATGCAAAATGCTAGCAGATCAGCACGGCGCTGATGGGTTATTGACTGAGACAAAACAGTGAACGTCGTGAGATGGAACATAATAGTTCTATCGTACCGTATCGTATCGTATCATCATAGTGGACACTGGCTGATGCCTCTAGCTGTGTCTTCCAGGCAACACTTTACAACTTTAATGTAGGCCTATAATATTACAACTCTCCTATTACCAGTTTTGGTAATGGTGGCCTGGTCAGTAAGTAAGTAAGTAAGTAAGTAAGTAAGTAAATGATTTATAAAGTGCCAAAGTCTCAGAAAGAATCAGGGCGCATAGAAAGAATCCAAATAAACGTCTAATTAATAAACGTCTAGCAGCTGTTACACCATGCATGTCAGATCAACTTGTCTACTAATGTTCTCTTTAAACTATCAACAAATAAACTGTTAACTACGGTACATAATCGGGCAAGCAGTTCCACAGATCATTCAACAATAGGCCTTATTATGATTCAGTCAGAGAGAAAAAAAGAAAAAACAGAGAGCGGTTTGGGCGGCTGGGCGGGCGAGCGGACTCGTTTCCCGCGCCGCTGAGGGTAGGAGGCTGAGCTGACCTGTAGCTTGGGATGTGCGTAGAACTCGTTGAGGAAGTCCATGACGCAGTCAGTTTGTAGCGTGGTGGCCACAACGACAACGTGCTTCTCATTCTGCGCACGGTGACTGCTGTAAGTTCCACCCATCTTCTTCCTCTCCATCCACGTGTACGCCAACTGCTCGAACTGCATCCAACCAAACAACCAACGCCGGTATACAGTCGCGTCGTGGCAGCCGGGGCAATTATTCTCAACCCCCTAAATTTCAGCTTTTTGGAAATAAGATTCTTGCCGTAGTTTCTTCAAACAAATATAAAATCTGGGGCAGAATAACCAAACGAATCTTTAAAAAACAAGAAAACCCAGCTGTTGCTAGAAACGATGCGCTGCAGCCTATACAGTTCCTGTTGCAGTATTGAACATCAAGGTCAACCAAGGTCGACATTTTTCATCTTATCTGAAAGGGCGTATACAACTTCCTATTAGTTATCAATAACACAGTTTAGCCACAATACATCCATTACGGACAGACAAACGACAGACGACAATCGTGCCATAGACGCCTACAGCATAGCTGTAGCGCGTCAAAAACGTGTGTTATCAGCTCAGCTAGCGCAACACATACCTGCGATGGTAGGACAATGATGGCGGCGCCAATGAGTAGCATCATGAACAGTTTGCTCGGCCAAATGTCCGGACAAACGTCTCCGTAGCCAACCGTTGAGAACGTGACAATCACGAACCAGAGAGAGTCAAAGAGCGTGAATTGCTGAGCACCGCCGCGCTGCAAGTGCTGGATGCCGCATACGCTGTATACAACACATCAAGGCGCCGCGTTGTGCTTAGCTGCCAGTTACGTTATTGTGTTGTCGCAGAGTTAAACGTGCGTTTAGCGCTTTTTTCATAAAGTTCATAACGTCTACGCTAATCAACACAGAATATCACATCACACGATAATGCATATTGTAGATCGGTAAACATGCTTAATGAGCATGTAAGTTTAGCTTTATTCCAGCTACCTTGCTACACGATAGCCAGTTAACAGTATAGTAGTTAAGCAAATTTTTGTGGGAAAAATTCAGCTGATGCAAATAATTGAGTTACCGTAATTCATAAAACACGCTGATTCGAATACAGTATTAGGCCTACAGGCCTAATACTGTATTCGAATCAGACTGCTAGTTAAAGTGCTATGAAGCTTGTCAGAATTATAAATGAGACGAAGTTGCCAAGGTAACGGGAGAATAACGCATACCAGGTGAAAACGATGCAGGTGACCGTTGCCGCCAAGACGATAATTTGCTGAGCAAGGGCTGATTGGGACTTCTGCATTGCACGGTGCAAGTCGTTCTAAGGCAATATAGACATCACACAATTAATATCACAATCACTCACAGCATGCTTATTGTGTCTCAGACCTTGGACTGTTACTTTGGGGCGAACACTCGACGCAAAAGTGGTAAGAGTTGTCAGGTTTTAACAACAATGACTTTATTTCTATGAATAGCAAATTTCTACGTAAAATAAATTCGCAATTAACAATTTTTCGTCCTTGAACAAAAAAGATCACAACAACAAAAATTACAATATGCTTGGCACAATGTAGTAACGCAGTATTATAATGTAAAATGTGCTTCGTTAACTTACCAACATATTTTCCAAAGAAACTTTGGCAAGCCAGCAGTTGAAGAAAACCGGGACAAACAAATTTCTCAAAGGATCGTAGAATACCTGACACAAAACACAGAAAACCTAGAAAAAAAGCAGAGCTTTTACTCTACTCAGTTATTATAGTTGTAACAAACCTTTAATTAAACAAACGTTCATAAAATGACAACTCTGTTAACAAAAAAACGTCGGTAAAATAGTTGTCTTTGTCGAAAGTCGAAGTTATACGCCCATAGCAAAAGCATTATTTCGGCCGCAACGCAATTATGAAATGGGTAAAATTTTGCCACTATGCATGGCAATGGAAAACGTTGTAATTTTTAAAGCTCAAATTTCACTTCTTCGATCAGTTGTGGATCGGTCGTACAACATGTGCAACCAGTTGTACAATAACAAATCCAAAGCAAAGCAAGTTGTACAGCAAGAAACGAGTTGCACAACACGTTGCTCAATAAATCGGAGTGGTGGAGATGGCGCATAAAAAAGAGTGACGCAGGTGCACATTTTCAACAGGTAGCCCATCGTAGCCATTACAATAATACTCTATGCAGAGCGTTTGTCCATCCGCAGCAGTATACGTTCTCAGGCGTGCGTTATAATCTTTTCATCAGCTTGCTTGAGATGCGCTGCAACTGATCACGTCAGCGTACGTGTCATCTTGCATACGCTATGTCTTCGTTATCATTAGCCATTATCCACCATCTCCCGGGCTTCCCGGAGGACTTACTCGATAATGGACCAGCATCGTTTTATACGTAGCTGGACGGCGTGACTTGTACGGAAAAAGAGTTACGAAGGCTCGTTAAAAGTGCGAGCAAAGCTGCCCCATGCAGTTACACATAAATATCAGCAAAAGACTCCTGGAAAAAACGATCTGCAAAATATGCAGTAGCCTGGTTACGCGCAAAAACATTTCCAAGTGTTCTTCACTGGCCTATGTTTTTACATCAAAACTGCGTTCAAAACATTTCAATACATATTTTGCAATATAGCCTACTTTTCGCTTTGAAACATGTTTGCAAAGGACAGACCCAACTGTTTTAGCCACAGTTATGTAAAATAAAACGCGATAAGCCACTACGAATTATTGCAAACGCATTTTCGGCTTACTGTGAAATTAATAGCAGAAAAGTCTTTGATAATCACGAGAGCAAAACAAGAATAAATGATGACTGATGAGGCTTGTCGATATGACAGAATAACCATAGAAAGCACGATTCCTTATTAATAATGCGACCGGTCTCAACAGCAGGTAAGTTTATAACAGGAAGTCCGGACATAACCCCCCCCCTGACATAACCCCGTACGACAAAATCTCCTTTATCCTACCTGAGGTTATCTTCTACCTTCAAGTAGCAGTAAGCTAAGCTAAACGATGAGACTGTGCACCTTGCTTCAGCAGTCTCTTCTTTATCTTTATCTTCCGACTGCTACTATCTCTGACATTCTATACTAGTCTACTAAGCCGCTCGAAAAAACAACCAATTTTCATAACTTTTACTCACTCGCTCACTCAGCAGCAAACAACGTTTCCAACGAAGTCCAAATGTACAGAATTTTTGCATCGGACAGTAATCAAGTACAACAGCATGACGAAAAATTTGGCTCCCATCTTAGACCACCAGTATAATACACAGCAGATACAAGGTGGTGTATAATGTAGTGTGCCACGCGTGCACGGAGTCTTATACCGTCGACCAATGTTATCACTACAATAAACCGGACACATTAGCCTACGTCCATACCTGGCATCACGTATAAACTGCAGGACGTCATTAACGGCGAAGACATCCTATAGTTATTGACTTGAAGCAGACAGATCTATTGTGCCGGGTATACGTCGTGTACGTTACAACAGTCCCACATTACGTGATCGTTCACTGGCGTTCATTATAACGCTTTGCTGGCAACTTTTTGTACACGAAGATCGATCGCTTCGGTTGTTCTACTACATCTAATAGGCCTACAAGCCCTACATGCATGATCATACTCCTCTTTCGGTGTGTATTTGCTTTCAATGCTGTTCACAAAGTTACAAAAATGGATAATATTTGACAACGCACTGACATTTATGCAACTGTCAGATGCAGTATCACTCTTTTTAGTTTAGCTGCTGTTTCTGATTCTGCATTAGTCACTGAACGTCGTCGCTAGTACAGCAAAATTTCTGTTTTTACGCATTTTTGTACTCGAATTGAGATCGTACGGAACAAACGGTCAGAGAGACAGACGGACGGACAAGACGCGTTGTGCGGCCTTAATACCCAAGTCACACTGAGGCTGCGACCGTACTGCGACCACTTTTTAGACCAAATCGCGGCAGGTCGCAGTGTGGTCGTGGTTGGTCGCACTGGTCGCCATACGGTCGCTGGAGGTCGCTGAGAAATTTTGAACTGTTCAAAATTCCTTGTGGCGACTTTTCGATGGCAACGCGTTCGGTCTGCTGTCGGTCTGCTCTCGCACAGCTCGTACTGTGGTCGGAGTACGATCGTCCATGGTCGCGCTGCTACTGCACTTGGTCTGCACTCGATCTACGGTCGCACGAGTGTACTGCGACTGCTCTGCGACTACGCGGTCCGTACTGCGACCACAAAACGAGCGTACTGCGACAATGAGCGACCATACCGCAAACGCGGTCGCAGTCGGACTCCTTAAGTCGCCGTACAGTCGCAGTAAACTCGCTGTACAGTTTTAGTACAGTCGGACGATTCGCATTTCGAGTACAGCACAAAAACACTGCAATCCGTTGCGATCTACGTTTCGGTGTGACCGCAAGACGGCGATGAGCGGCGACCACGCTGCGACGTACGGCGACCGTCGACGATTTGAAGTCGCCGTGGTCGTCTTAAGTCGGACACGGTGTGACTGGGGTATAAAGACGACCGCATACCAACAACAAAAAGCAACGACAACGCAGCAGCACAGCAGCAGTAGTAATAGTAGTAATAGTAAAATGAGAATAAAAAAGGGTATGCTAACGTTTACATGTTTATATGTTGTTGTTGTCGTCTTTATTTCACGAAACAATATTTTTGAAGCATACGAACTGTAACCTTAATTTCGCGTGAAGAGTACAAAGATAGATCGCCCGCACTCACCGTTATAATGAATGGAACAGTGTTGATGCACTCGAGTATGAACCATGGCGACACAATCTGCTGCAGAATGTTGCCCTATACACGCACAGATGAGATCAGCATCAAATCTACAATAGATCGCTCTATCGTATTCTCCCAAAGACAGCTATCCCGCACTAGGGAATGCAACCCGGGTACCCGGGTACCCCAAAACCCGGGTAAACTCCGCCGTTTTAAAACTCGTAAACCCGGGTTTGAGAGCGGGCAAAACCCGGGTTTACGGGTTTAATTTTAGGTGTCAATCAGTAAGCATATGCAGTATAAAATTGCTCTGTAATATACTATTACCGACCGTTAAGTTGTAAACTTGGTTTGGCTCTTTAGTACGAGCTGTCGTCCGTATCTATCTATCGACTGTCTGTCTGTAACGGACGTATTGTGGTTATCCGGTAAGACTTATAGGGAAAAAAGTTTTTACACGAATAATTAGTACTGTCAAAAGTAGCCTAAGCGTGCAAAATTTGGGCAATGCAGTGCAAGGGGAACATTTTCATATTCGGGGTAAAATGAGAGGGTAGGAAAAGTGTGCGTTTTAACGTTAAACTGGCCGTATCTCATACAGGATATTCAATGCAAGGTTTCAATCTATTAGTTCTAAGGCTTATAATTTCACAGTTTACTATAACAGGCAGTGGCAAAATGCTTATAAAGCTCGTAGGCATACTGTTCTAACTCACTTCCATACATCTAACCGTTTAGGCCCTAAGGCCCTACAAGTTACAATCCACTGCTTGTGACTCGCGAGTCTGCCTCTGACATTTTGACTACAACTGTAGACCTACACTACGGTAACTCCGGCCGCCCGCCGGGTACCCAGCCTCCAAACCCGGGTACACGCGAGTACCCGGGTTTGGAGGCCATCAAACCCGTAAACCCGGGTTTGAAAAATACACCCCGGGTTTGCATTCCCTATCCCACACACGTTTGTGTACTGGAAATATACGTATATCGCATAGGCTTACAACGTACAGTCTTTCCCTAGCCACAATGTCTGATCTCCGATTCCTTAGCCCTCAGCCCGACACATGCTTACACTGCAAAACCATGGATACAGGGCTAGTGCATCGCGCGGTGTGCTCGTTTAGTTTACTAAAGTAGCCTATTTTTAAAATTTAAATTCACCGTTGCTTTGTGTATCTCTTTGCCGAAAATAATTGTCAATTATGTTGCCAACGTTGTCAGTACATGCGATGTAATCCTCTATTTTCAAACACGGCGTATATACAACAATACAGAGCAAAAAAGCTGACGTATACACAATAAACGGCGTCGGACGACGAAAAATGCGGAATGCGGGATCATCGTGTCAGGTGAGAAGATCGTGTTTATATGAACGCACCGAGAACACATCAACAGATCCTGCGAGGTGTAGCAGCAGCAGCAACACTGAGATTTATATAGCCGACAATATCACGATATTATTCTTGTCATCGGTGCTCGTTATAGCTTAAACTGCACTTGCATAAACAAGTTGCATACGACCCTAACTTTATGACAAACTCTATTCGCTGCGTAGGCCTAATCGTGCTAAAAAAAGTTACGCTTTTTCGCAAATGTTTTGGCATAACAGTTTCCAATGTTTTACGTAAGATAAAACACGAACATGCGCAAAATATTTTGCTAAACTTTTTTTACATATGTTGTTCGAGTTGCATGTAACTTTGTGTTGACTTGAAACTGCTGCATGTAACTTACTAGCGAAGAGACTCAGATCTGCTTCAACTTTTGACACGTTCAAGCGTGGGCTTCGAGAAAGCTCTTTAGCGTATTTTTTTATTATCGCTTTTATTGAAAATGTTAAATATTTTTGTTCTTACTCTCGCGCTCCTGTAAACTGGTGTCTGACTAAAAATTAAGAAAATGGAGATCAGCGCCGCCCTGTGGGCCTTGTGGCTCGGGAAGGGTTTTAATTTTTACGTGTTTACTTTACTGCAAACCGTACATCTTTAGGATTATACGATAATAAATTGATGACGATATTAAACGTACAGTGATGGTTATTAGTTAATCACTTACTGGCCAATTTACACATACGACGCCGACGCGACTAAATTCAACTGTCGACGACAGTCGGCGACAGTCGCCGAATGTCGCCGCCAGTTGAGTTAAGTCGCGTCGGCGTCGTAGGTGTGAATTGGCCATTACCGGTTATACGTAATAACAAACAAGAACCGACCTTGTATCCGAGGTATGTTAGAAGCAGCGTTTCCGCTAAACTTATGATGGCCACTGACACTTGTATACCCCACAGCCAAATGTTACGCCTGACCATGAATATTTCACCCCTTTAAACAGAACAACAAAACACCCACAACATCAACAGTCAAATTAATCTGATCAGTAAAACGGACAGTAGTAGTTGTTGTTGTGGTGGTTGTCTGGTCAAAGCTAAGCTACAAGACCAACCCTAAAAGTATAAAATGAAACTCCAGCATCTCATGAATCACTTAAGTTTTCCCGGGCTATTATCGAGCCAGAGCGTTGTTACAGCTCTGGTTTTACTCGTGCAATACTATGACTTTAGAAAAAAGACCCGTTATGTTTTGCACAGGTCCTAAAAATTGCACGCATAAAAATTATCAGCCTGTAAACTATATTGTCAAAATGTTATTCATATCGGCTCTACGCCAAAAAATGGGCCCATTTTTTCTAAACAAGACTGCATTTTGCAGCACATTTTCTTTGCTTCGTAGATTGACAGCACAGACGCCATAAGTTAAGACATTCTCATGACTGAAATATAAATAAATAAATATGTTTATGTTCACTGCAAATGCAAAGCCATAAACAAAATGCTCAAAAATAAAACTATCCAATTAGTAAAAATAACTAGAAAAATGGTGTATGCTTGCCATTTGATGCCATCGAAATTAATTTCCTTGCGTAGACATATGCTGGAGCGGGATAGACTTACATTGAGCCGATCGTCTAATGTATCCGTGCAATTCCACGCCCTGCAACCGAACAACATGTCGCAGCCACATACGCTCATTTGCTGAATCTAAACAACGAGTTGATTTAATTACACGCATTTGGCTTTTATCTCAGTTCGCTTCATTCGTTTTATTTCAATTTATTTTACTCCTGTCGCTTTAAACCCATCTTTATACATTTTGCTACATCGATGTTTTATTTTTGTAATTTGATTTAATACAATTTATTTTACTTTATTTCGTTTGGTTTCATTTCAGTTCAGTTCAGTTGAGATTTGTCGCTTTGTACGCGACTTAACGATGCACGAAATATGGTAACAATGACGATGTCACGCGAAACATCAAAACTGACGAGCTTCGTCTGGAACTGTTGGCCACCTTACAGAACGACAGTTCGAACATCTGCTGTGACTGAGCTGTTATTCCATTTTACTTACGCTCTTGCGCAAACATAATCTTTAAAAAAATTTTTCGCTTGCACTAATACAATGATGAGTAAAATAAACAAATGAAGTGACGAAAAAAATTATGTGAACATCAAAAGTGCTGATCAATATTTTACACGGTAGTGCAGCTGCAGAAACCGCGTAAAACGGGTTAATTATACGTGTGCTTCATTTGTAGAAATTACTGTGGCATATACATGTCTACAAAAATAAGCTGCCACTGCATCTCACGGACACATTTTTTGTGCATGTGAGTGACAATACAATACAATACAATACAATGAAAAATTTGCACTCAAAAACTGACAAACACACTGTCAGTTTAATCTA